>Ga0315273_10004478_pt1 | contig 17122 bp, 14 predicted proteins | sample YL17G02_0_MG_FD_205753 | JGI IMG/M metagenome (GOLD analysis project Ga0315273, IMG submission 205753) | Sediment microbial communities from Yellowstone Lake, YNP, Wyoming, USA - YL17G02_0 | ecosystem: Environmental > Aquatic > Freshwater > Lake > Sediment | place: USA: Wyoming | collected... | reverse complement strand
GTAGTATATATAGGTACTACTTATATATAGATCTTTCGGGGTCGTTCTGTAGTTGGATTACAAATTTACTGAAATTGGTTAGCCATTTTGAAAATGTGTAGGGTACAGGCTCTCGCTAAACAGGTTAATAATAATGAGACGTGTTTTTCTGGTTATAGCCTCATTTACATCATCTGGGTTCATACGAAAATAGTTTTTTTCTTTGAGGGGGACTCTAATTGGCCGGGCCTCACATAATTTTGCAACTGAGTAATATGTCGGGAATCCCAGGTCTAGTATAATGACATCTTCGTTTTTTTATTGAGGAGGCATTGTACTACAAGATAGATGATGAGATTTGCTCCTGGTGTAATAAGCACCTGATCTACGGATGGTAAAAACCCCATGATAGTTTAGTTGCTTGTGTAACGGCAACTCTCATATCATAAAGACCCCTCGAACTGGTGTAATGTGTTTCCCCCGATATAAGGAATCACACGCGGTTTCGATTATATGTTTCTGGGTAGAGAAATCGGGATCGTCTATTTCAAAATGAATAATATGTTCACCTTTTTTTTCAAGGTTCTGAATTTTGTCCAGTGCTTTGAACATTGGTTGTCTTTCAATTCGAGAAGCAGCGTCAGAAAGATGATGACTGTTGTTCATATACGCATTACCCTTATCATGTCTGAACACTCCTGACAATAGTATCCTTAATCTTGTTTAACCAGTATACTCTTCTGAACCCAAACGCTTTAATAATTATCCTGGATAGTGGATACCATTTTGATACCATGTGGAACCGATAGAAACAATAACGACACCCAACATTCCTGATAGTGAATCCTTTAGGAGTCGGGACGTTCTTTATCGTAGATACCTTTTTACAGGAAGGGCATTTGATATCAGTATAAGTAATTCCTGGTCTGATTGTCCTTTCGTTCTCAGGAACTGCATATGTATCGGATACCAAGTGGAGCCTGAATACCACTTCTTTCAGTTTCTTAAAATCCTTATCCGGAATGTTTGTCATATTCATGGGTAAAAAAAATTTATACCCTTCCTTCTCCCGTTCGGTAATAAACTTAATCTCGTTTTTTATCTTTCCTTCCTTAACACATTGCTTATAAATAGGTGTCCCTTGGAAGGGTATGATAAACGTCGAGGATACTCCAGCACCAATTAATAATCGGTTTTCTTTTATGAAATCTATTGTTTCTTTTACTGTATCACAGGTTTCAGCAACGTCCCCCAGTATGAAACTGCCCTGTAATCCGAGTTCGTTTTCTCTCATTAAATGAAGAATTTTATTAATCTGTTCTGGGGTTGTATGTTTCTTCATACTAGTAAGGATTCTTTGACTATAACTCTCCAGTCCGAAAGATAATAAATATGCACCCGATTCTTTCATGATCTTTAACATCTCGTCGGTGGTGCTGTCAACCCGATTATTACAATAGAACCAGAGTTTGTAAGGGAGAGTATCGGAATAAGCTTTGAATTTCGTACAGAACTCTATCATCCGGTCTTTGTCATGCGAGAACAATTCATCATAGATGAACACGATATTGATCTTGTATTTCTCTACGTTTTGTTTGAGCTCCGTCATGATATTATCAACGCTTCGTTGTCGGTATTTCTGCCCGAGTGGATGAAAACAGAATGTGCAATTAAACGGACATGACCTGCTTGCCAGCACCGGATAATATCGCGGTTCGTCTACGACATCATATGCTATATAATCTATGGGACTGATATGGTTAAGATATTCCGAATACCCAAACGATTCATAGTCTGGGAACGGTAGAGCATCCAGATCCATTATTGCATTTCTTGGGGGGGTAATGATTGTTTTTCCTAGAGGGTCAGTAAAGATTAATCCATTGACTAGGGCGGGATTCCTTCCGGTTTCCAGATACTCAGTTAACTCAAGTACCGTTTCTTCTCCCTCCCCGATAACACCATAATCGGGTTTCAATAGTCCGAACATTATCTCCGGTTGTGCTGATATAATTCCGCCACCAACTACAATCTTTGATGACAGTGAGATTTCCCGTATGTAGTTGATAATATCTCGAATATTCGGATAGAAAAGCGAGAGACCCCCTAAGAACACTATACTATACTTATTTGTTTCCATCTCAGATCGGAGGATATCTTTTACAAATCCATCACGGTTATTCATGTTCAAAACATCTACAGTCTTCCCCGCATTCTTTAGGACCGATGAGATATATGCCAGTCCGAGAGGCAATAAGTAATGATCTACCCGTTCGTTGCTGTTCGGATCATACATATATTCAACTTTATTGAATCTAAACAGGATAATAAGAATCTTACTCATTTTTTCACCTTCTGTAATTGGTTGAATACAACTTCGATAAATCCTATTCCTAAATACTTCCAATATTTTAAAACATACTGAAGAATAAAAATGCCGGATATATCCCGTGCGTTGTTTCCCATCAGGATTTTCATAATAATTCTTCCATTACATTTTACCAGAAATTTTCGACACATCTCAATCTGGTCTGGATCTACTCCATGCAGTTCATAACAATCAAGGGCTTCATGTAAATAGATCAGGCATATTTTAGGAACATATTCCAGCCATTCTCTCGCACCGTCAATGACAACAACATATGGCGTCCCGATATAATACGCGGGTTTTCCAATAAGTCCTTTAGCGAAAAGGATCACTTGTGGATATGTTGACGCTAAAGAAGTATAGGGTTCCCCAATATCTAACCGTCCTACATATCTACACAATATTTTCCTACGGACAATTGCCATTTGAATTCCACCCAGGAACACTTCTGATATATCTGGTCGGATCAGGGTTTCCCACCTTTCAACGTAATATTCGTTATGGTCTTTATTCCCCAAAGGTAATCCGTTCGGCAAATCTCCACCGGATATTGGATGCGGATATGTTCTTAATTGTTCGGTTGAGAAATGCATGAAGTTTATATAAATATAATCAAGATTTGGGTGATTCTTAATTGTTTCCAGAACTTTTTTTACTGCACCTGGTCGAACGAAATCATCGTCCCCCAATATCCAGACAAACTCACCTTTCGGTAATACTGTTGCTATTAATACATAATTTTTAAATGCACCAATATTCTCATTATTACGATGATATCGAATTGGCCCAAATTGTTGTGCCCATTTGACGACATCCTCTGTGTTATCCAGAGAATTATTGTTTGATACAATTAGTTCAACCTCTCCTTGAAATTCTTGGATTTGTGGGGCAAGAGAATATAATGCAGAACGAAGTAATTCTGCTCGGTTAAAGGTAGGAATTCCTATTGAAAGAAGAACGTTATTTTTTTGTTCCATTTGAATCACTGATCTATTATACTATGATTTTTGATACTATTAATTTCAGGTATCATTCGAGGCTGTTGCATGACTATTTTCAACTGTACTTTTGTATCAGTTGAGGTCAGAAATATCCCTGCATTTCTGTCAGACTGCAGTTTCTCCATCACAAATTGTACAAATGGGTTGTTTTTTTCGAGTTATGCAACAGCCTCATTCGTTCACAAATTGTTTAAAAAATTTCTTGAATGTGGTCAAAATATATTTTATATGAATTTCTCCGATCCCGGGATACACTCCTATCCAGAACAGATTATTCATGACTAGCTCGGTATTCACAAGAGTTCCTCCATTCCGGTATTTCATATCTGAATATGCCGGCTGTTTGATCAAATTCCCCCCAAATAACATCCTTGTTGCAATCCTGTTCTCCTCAAGATAACGAACAATATCCCCCCGGGAAAATGGTGCATCACCTCTGACAAGGATAGGAAAACCAAACCAGCTCGGTTCGGCACCCGGGGAGGTTTCAGGAAGAATAAAATATCTATCGTATTTTTTCAATCCTTGATAAAATACGTTGAAATTTTGTCTCCTTTTCTCAATAAACCCCAGCAACTTTTTGAGCTGTTCAACTCCGACAGCTGCTTGCATATCAGTCACTTTGAGATTATAGCCGATATGGGAGTAGATATACTTGTGATCGTATCCCTTGGGAAGATCTCCCAACTGCCAGTCAAAGCGTTTCCCACAGGAATTGTCGCAGCCTGGCTCACACCAGCAATCCCGTCCCCAATCCCGGAATGACATAATGATTTTTTTTAGTAGAGGATCGCTAGTGAGAACTGCGCCTCCTTCACCCATAGTAATATGATGAGCAGGATAGAAACTACACGTGGAAATATCGCCGAAGGATCCGGTATATTTTCCTCTATAGCGTGACCCAAGAGCATCACAATTATCTTCAATAAACCATAGATTATTTCTCTTTACTAGTTTGGTAATCGACCCCAAATCTGCAGGGTTTCCCAGTGTGTGTGGAATTATAATTGCCTTTGTTTTCTCTGATATCGCATTCTCAATCTGCTCAACCTGAATGTTATAGGTTTCCAATTCAATATCTACAAAAACCGGAACAAGATTATTTTGAAGTATCGGATTGAGTGTGGTGGGAAAACCACAGGCAGTTGTTATAACTTCATCACCAGGTATCAATCTTTTTTCACCGAGTTTGGGTGATGTTAATGCAGAAACAGCAAGAAGATTAGCAGAAGAACCTGAATTTGTCAACAAGCAGTGCTTAACTCCAAGAAATTCAGCTAAATTTTTCTCGAATTGTTTTGAATATCTTCCAGTCGTAAGCCAGAAATCAAGAGCCGAGTCAACAAGGCTAATTATCTCTTTTTCGTCATATACTCTCCCAGCATAATGAATAGGAGATTGCCCTGGAACAAAATCCATTTGTTTATGATATTCCTTATAAAATTCAGATATTTTTGCAAAGATTTCTTTTCGAAAATTTTGTTCTGATGCCATTTTCAATAATATATTAGCAATTTCTTGATAAAAATATACTTTTATTGATTTGTCATATTATATTTCATAAAAAAGGGCTGTAAAGAATTGCGATTTTTCAAATTGTGTGCCTGATTTTTTATTCAATAATAGAAATCAGAGAATCACACACGAAATTAATATCTTTTTTCGTCAGATTAGCTGCTGAAGCCAAGGAAATACCCCTTCTTTCGACCTTTTCCGCTTCTGGATTGGGAAATTTTTGTTCAAAAACTGGGAATCTGCTCATCCTTGGGAATCCCGGGCGACAGTGAATATTCAAATCTTTCAATTTTTCCAGCACTGCATCCCTTGATATTGAAATCTCCTCTTTCAGGAGAATAGATGGATAACAATAATTACTCGTGCAATCTTTTTTCTCTTTGATTATTTTAATACCGGGAATATCATGTAATTTTTCATAATACCAGCTAAAAATCTGCCTTTTTTTTGCTATCAATTCTTCTATTCTTTCAACCTGTGCAAGAGCAAGCGCTGCTGTTAGATTTGCAATGGTATATTGATACCCGATGCTATCTGACCAGAATGTGGCTTGCGAATCTGTGCGTCCCATCGATGCTAATAGCATGGCTTTCTTGTAGAGGTTTTCATTATTTGTGACAATAATCCCGCCTTCTCCACTTACGGTGAGTTTGGCACCTTGGAAACTGAAGCACCCGAAATCACCAAAGGTGCCTGTCTTTCTTCCTTTGAACTGAGAGCCAAGTGCAGGGGCAGCATCTTCAATAACCCGCAAATCATGTTTGTCTGCAATTTCCATTATTTCGTCCATTTGTGCGGGATGGCCAAAACAATGTACCAGCATAATTGCTTTGGTCTTATCTGTGATGGCTTTTTTTATTGCTTTTGGATCGATACACCATGAATCAGGATCTATATCCACAAAAACGGGTTTTGCACCTGTATAAGATATTGCGTATGCAGTGGCAACCCAACTGAAATCAGTACAAATTACTTCATCACCCGATTTCAATCCCAATGATTCTGTCGCAAGGTGGAGAGCTAACGTGCAACAGTGTGTAGCAATGGCATATTTTACACCGAGGTATTCAGCAACAGTTTTCTCTAATTTTTTCGCATGTAAATCGTAGGTCTCATACCAGCCGTTTTTAGTTGCATCAACTACATAATCAATCTCTTTTTGGGTAATCCATGGTCCTGCAAAGCTTATTTTTTTGTTCATATTAAAAATTCTCCAGTTATAAAAGTTTTAATAATCTCTTACAAGCCTGATCAAGTTCGTCATCTTTTTTTGCAAAACAAAACCTAGCCAATGTTTCCCCTCCTTTGTCATGGTAGAAAGCACTGCCCGGAACACAGGCTACTCCCGTTTTGTTAAGTAAATACATAACCTTTTCTTTACTTGTTTTTCCTGGTAAATTTCCTACGTCTGCGAGAACATAATACGCTCCCTTTGGAATGTAAGGTTTAATTCCTGTTTTTTCCAAAACCGAACATATTTTATTCCTTTTTAAAAGATACTCATCGCAAAGAGATTGATAAAAACTATACGGTAATTCATCAATTCCTCTGGCTACACCAATCTGTAACGGTGCCGGTGCACATACATAAACAAGATCGTTTATGTAACCTATCATTGTTGCCCATTTTTCATGACAAGCACAATAACCGATTCTCCAGCCGGTGATACTAAATGTTTTAGAATAACCGGAAATAGTAATAGTCCTGTCCTGAATCTCGCTCAAAGAACCTGGACTTATATGCTTTAACCCGTCATAAACAAAATATTCATATATCTCATCAGTAAAAATAAATAAATCGTGTTTTATTGAAAAATCTCCAAGCATTTCAAGTTCTGCCCTTGAGAAGACCTTTCCTGATGGATTGGACGGTGTATTGATCATGATGCCCTTGGTTTTATCAGTTATTAATCTATTCAGATCTTCTACATCGAATGACCATTCGGGGGGTATCATCGTTGCATATACTGGCTTTGCCCCAACCGCAAGAAGGGTATTTACGTGGTATCCATAATATGGTTCAAAAAGGATTATCTCATCTCCTGGATTAAGCAGAGCAAGGCAAGCTGAATAAAATGCCCCCGTAGCTCCGCTTGAAACAATGATATTTTTTTCAGGATCTGCCTTAATGTTATTATATTTTAACATCTTTGTAGCGATAGAGTTTCTCAACTCCTTGAGGCCGTCATATCTTGTATAATGATTAATACCGTTATCTATCGCATCTTTTGCACCTTTTTTTACCGGTAGTGGAAGGTCAAGATCGCAAATACCTTGGGCTAAGTTTTTACCATTTATCCTATCACTTTCAATAGACATAGTTCGGATTTCTGATTGAACTATCAGCTCTGAACGCATACTCACAGATAATTTCATTTCGGACGACCTCTATCACTGGGGGGTTAAAACTATTAGTACATTCAAATGTTTCATTGAATCTGAGAATCCAAGCCGTTTTTATCTTTTTGAACCAATTTCATAACAACATAGTATTTTTCTGTTGGCTTATCATATCCATCAGGTACTTCCACCCATTCCAATCCGTCATTCCCCTCAATAGGTATCAGGGGGATTCTCGAAATCTCACTAAACCCTAACCTCTCATATAGCCTTTTTGCTTTTTCGTTATCTGATAATACTTTTAAGGAATAATTTTTTATATCAAGGTTCTTTTTCCCCCATTCCATCATGTGAAGAACAGCATTTCCCATTATGCCATGGTTTTCAGGTTCCCCGCGTACAATATTATCTATCTCGCATGTCTTATTTTCAAAGTCAAACCTGAACAGTCCTACATGGCCAATATATTTGTCATTAGCTTTGATTATGAATAATAATCTATCTGGAGTTCCGATTACTCTTTCTTCAAACCATTTCGTTGTTCTTTCCGTTGTTACTTTGAACTGGGAAAGAAACCATATTTCATTTTTTTTCCGCCAGCACCCAATGAGTTTCATCAGATTCCGGTTAAGTGCACAATCAGAAGTAAGAAGGATCAGGTTATATTGAAAATTCTCAAAATTACAATCTATCACAACTTTGGCAAAATCCTCATGCTTTAATTTATTAATTTTGCTTAAAATCTCTAACTGTGATAAAGTCATAATATCATTCCCTTTCAATTATCGATCAAAGGTTTTAAATTCATACTTCACAGAAATCCTCTTAATCACTATATTTTTATTACCCATCTTTTATTACATCCTCTAAAGTTATCAGGATTAAATTGTGAAGATTATGAATACATCATTATCTATCTCTTCATTTCATCGCCAATTGATTCCACAAAATTGTTCGTTTTATTGCAGTATCCAGATCGGTCGTTATTTTTAAACCCAGACTGCTTTTTGCAAGATCAACATTAGGGACAAATCTGGAGCTCCGCAATGATTTATCATCCGATATACCACGAATGATTTTTGGAGGTTTGGGAACCTGAACTGCGATTTTTTCAGCTAATTCGTTCAGGGTTATTGCTTCTGGACTTCCCACGTTATAACTCGTCCCCACCGTTCCATGTACAAGTATATTTAATATCCACCAAGCCATATCGGAAGGATACATATAACTCCGTACAGTTTGTCCATCACCAAGAATACGAATAGGTCCTCCTAACATACCATCACGAATAAAATTATTGATTGCCCAAGGCCGATCTAAACCCTGGTATGGGCCGATAAAAGCAAAAGGTCGTGCATTAACTATCGGAAGTCTTTGTTGATTTCGATAGACCGAACAAATAGTTTCCGCAATTCTTTTCGATTCGGGATATGCAGAATTGAGTGCACTACAGTCCAGTCCCCCAACAAAGTTTTCAGGAATCCCTTTGAGTTCCCAAGGCTGAGCTCCATATATCTGCCCCGAACTAATATTCAGAATTTTTTTTGTTTCTGGAAGCCTTGCAGCATATTCAAGTACTGAATCTGTACCATCTACGATAACCTCAATGGTTCTCAATGGATCTGATGCATGAACTCTGCTGTCCGGACTTGCCGCAGCATGGATGATCCAAGACACTTTATTCGAAATATCAGTTAAATTTCGAACATCTCTTTCGATGAGTGTTATATCCAGTCGCGATGCCAAGTGAGGGGCTCTATCTTTAAAAGTATGAGCTCTGGTTGACAGTAAGTATAAATGAATATTAAACCCGTAATTATCATTTAAAAAAGTAACAATTTCAGCTAGCCAGGTTCCCATGAAACCCGTTCCACCGGTTATTAATAATTTTTCATTTTTTAGAGCATCTAACCGGGAAATGAGACCTGAAGTCACCCGGTTACAATCGTCATGGATTATTTCTTTTTGAGTTTGTATCATACATCTCTCTCTTTGTTTTTTGAAGCTAATTTTGAAACGACTTCTATAATGAGATCTTCCTGACCTGCGACAGCTTGACGTCGCCCAAGTTCAAAAAAAACATCTCTCGGATCCACATTATACTCTTTGGAAATTCTTTCTACAGGTTTTGAGAAACCGGAAAATACACCGGAAAGTCCGCTAACGATGCTCAATGACTTTATTCTCGGAATTTCTTTTACCAGTTCTCTCTCTGCAATATCTGAAGCGTCAAGAATTTTATACAGATCGATTCCTGTGGAATATCCCATCTTCTCCAGAACCGCAACTAGTACTTCAATCTGGGCATTTCCAGCACCAGCTCCAAAACCTCTGGCAGAACCATCGATTATTCTTGACCCTGCCTCTGCAGCCGCGATAGAGTTTGCAATTCCCAATCCAAGATTGTTGTGAGCATGGAAACCCACCGGAATATTTAATTTGTCAACAAGTTCCCCAATTCGCTCATTAACCTGGTGAGGCAGATATGCACCTGCAGAATCGAATATCATTACCCCTTCGGCACCATACGACTCCATTTTTTGACATTCTTCAACTAATGTCTCTTTTGAGGCCATATGACTCATCATAAGAACCCCATAAGCTTCTTTTCCTCGATCACGGACATAATTAATATGTCGTTGAGTAATGTCGGCTTCAGTACAATGAGCAGCTATTCGGACAACATCCACGCCAATATCTAACGCTTTTTTTAAATCTTTGTTTATTGTAGCAAATCCCGGTATAACATGTATTCCCAGCTTAGCATGGGGTAAATTTTTTTTTGCTACGCTTAACATCACTTCATCAGTAATTGCACTTTCTCCAACTTGCAACGAGGATGCACCTAAACCATTTCCATGTCCAACCTCAACAATGGGAATACCTGCCGCATCTGCCGCTGCTGCATAGACGGCTATTTGACTAATTGTCATTTTGTGACTGATCGCGTGATTGCCATCTCGTAAGGTAACGTCATTAATTAAAATTTTTTTCATGAAGCTGCCTCATTGAGTGTTTTTCTGAAGTTTTTAGCATATTCTTCTGCCATCGCAATTGCAGCGCAATTGATAATATCCATATTTCCAGCATATTTAGGTAAATAATCACCTAACCCTTGAACTTTAACCATAATGAGAATTCTATCTGATTCTATCGTTGGTGGTATCAATAATGTATATCCTGGTACATATTGTTGAATTTTAAAAATCATTTTGTTTATTTCTTCTTTAAGCATAATCATTTCGGGGTTGTTAATTTTTGCAAAGATCGTAGTTTGCATATCCATAGGTGGCTGAGCAGGACTTAACGTTAAAATCGCTTTGACTTTATTGCATCCGGAAAATTTTTTAATTCCTTTTTCGGTAGTTTCAACATATTCGTCCAGATTTATTCGTGTTGCTGGTCCTGCACTTCTCGAAGCAATAGTAGACACAACCTCAATATAATTAACGTGTGGTTGAGTTTTCCCTAGAATATATATGAGCGGAATTGAAGCTTGTCCTCCGCAGGTGATCATATTTACATTATCAATGTGTGAGCAATGTTCAATATTTAATGCAGGAACACACATCTCCCCAATGCCGGAGGGGGTCATATCAATAACTTTTTTGTTTAATTTTTTTAATATTGGCCAATGTTTTTTATGATCGAGAGCTGATGTTGCATCAAAGACTAACTGACAACAATCAGGATCTTTTTCTATTGCTTCAATACTGAGATCAGAAGTTTTCACTCCAAGACTACTGGCTTTATTCATTCCTGGAGAATTTAAATGGCGACCAATAAATAATGAACATTCAAGATGCGGCGAACGCATAATCTTCATTAATAAATCGGTACCAATATTGCCTGAACCAATAATTGCAACTTTAAATTTGTTCATTTTTTTCAGGAGTTCCATCATTCAATCAAAGTCAAACAAAATATCAGAGGATCTTTTCCCGAACAGTATTTTCCAGATATTCATCCCTCGGTAGAAAGGGAAACATATCATCATAGGGCATTGAAATCATACTTCCATCCTCAAGGCTCTTGGAAGCAACCCTTGGTATCAATATTTGATCCGACGGACTGATCACTTCGCAAATCATCGGACCTGGTTCAGTGAATAGATGATTTACTTTCGAGCCCCAATCATTTGAATGAGTTAATTGTACATATTTTATCCCATAAGCAGTTGCCACTTTCTCTAAATCCGGAAAACTAATGCCTGTATCTTTATCCGTACCAATATGTCGGCCACTCAGAAAATTATCCTGGGTTAACCGGATAAGGAGATATCCGTTGTTATTTAAAACCAACAATTTTATCGGAAGTGAATTGTGTACTATTGTTTGAAGTTCCTGGATATTCATCTGGAAGGATCCATCACCTGTAATACAATATACATCGTTTCCTGGATTTGCAGATGCCATACCAATTGCCGCAGGCATGTATCCCATCGTCGAAAGCCCTCCGGTGATAATATGTCGCTGTCCGAATTTAACCTGAAAAGCCTGCGAAAAGGCATGGAAACACGATCCAGTATCTACAAGGAACAATGCATTATCAGGTGCTTTCTGGGAGAGTACCCGATAAAAATGATAGGAATTTATTCCCTGTTTTTCATGTTTATACTCAGGTAAATCAACAGGATATTTATTTTTCCAGAGTTGCGTTTGATCGATCCACTTTGTATTGCCGAAGTGGAAATTATGTAATTCCCTGTTTAATTCAATTAAAAATTCTTTTGCATCCGCCTGAATTGCAATGTCAGGAATGACGGAGGGTTTAGTAAGTTCTTTTTCATCGATATCAATAATTATTTTTTTTGCATGTTGTGCAAAGTTTTCATATTGATAACTTACCAGACCAATTGCCAATCTGCATCCAATACTTAAAAAAAGATCTGAATTTTGGATAGTAAAATTGCTTGCTCTATCCCCATAAGTTCCAGGTCGCCCAACAAAGAGAGGATGTTGATGATCAATAAGATCCATGCCAAGTCGGGAAGTCATCACCGGAATTTTCACATGATTTACGAACGTATGAAATTCATCAATTGCACCAGCTAATCGGATACCCGCACCGACAAGAAGGCACGGTCTGCGACTGTTTCTGATATTTTCTGCAACTTCTTTGACTTGTTGTTGGAGATCCGATTTTGCAATAGTATGGACTTTTGGTGGAGTAAACCCTTCATACTCTTCTGGATCAAATGATGCACCTTGAATATCAATGGGACATTCGATCCATACCGGGCCGACCCGGTGAGATTTTGCAATATGAATACTTTTTTCCACTTCGTATTTTACTCGCGATACGTCATCAAGCATAACGGCATATTTTGTAACATTTTGAAAAATTGGTAAGGTATTATAGCCTTGAAGTGCGAATTGTCGCGGCCCTTTAATTTTTGCAAGAGAGACCTTTGACTGTCCGGATACAACAATACACGGAGATGAATCAACAAACGCTCCTGCAATACTGTTGAGAGTATTAAGCGCACCAGGGCCTGCTGTAACGTAGGCAACTCCCAATTTCCCCGTAGCTCTGCCATATGCCTCTGCAGCCATTACTGCAGATTGCTCATGATGACAACATACATATTTTTGTTGTCCGTGTTGGAGTAATGCATCAGTTAAATGCATGATCATTCCGCCGGTAATTAAAAAAACACATTCTCCACCGGCATCGAATAATTTTGAAGTAATATAATCCGCAACTCGCATTCTCATATTTTCACGACCTTCACATTAATAGATCCAAACCTTCATTAGTAAAATTTAATTTTTCTTCGGTGATTTCATACTAACCATTCCAAATCCTCAATCCTTGTATCCCCCGGAATTTCTTTGTTTCTTCTTGATTGTCATGAAGTAATTTTTGCATTTTGCATATAGTTTTGAATCTGTTCCTGTGAAAATTTATACATCTCTTCATTACCTGAATAAAATTGCTTATACCAGACAATTGTTTTCTGTATCGCTTCATCAATATCGTAAACCGGTTTCCATCCTAATTTCGAAATGGATTTTGCAGTATCCAGTTTGAGGTACCTGGCTTCATGAGGAGCATTTTCAAGTTGAGAGACCCCCTTCCATGTCCCGCTCCCCCATTCCTCCAGAACTTTTTCCGTAAGGGATTGAACATCAACAGCATTCGAATGGTACGGACCAAAATTCCATGCTTCCGCGTATACTTCCGGGTCTTCTTTCATTTTTAATGCAAGCAACAGATATCCGAATAATGGATCCAGCACAAATTGCCAGGGGCGGATTGCATGCGGGTTCCGAATCTCAATGGGATTATCTTTTACGAGGGCTTTTATACAATCCGGAACAATTCGATCTTCTGCCCAGTCTCCGCCGCCAATGATATTGCCTGCTCTGGCTGAAGATAAGGAAACAAAGGAATTTTCCTTTCCCGTGGTAAAAAAACTGTTTCTATACGAGGCAATTACAATTTCAGCCGCCCCCTTGCTTGCGCTATAGGGATCATGTCCCCCTAGAGGATCATTTTCCCGATACGCATAATCCCACTCCCGATTTTCATAACATTTGTCACTCGTAATGCAAACACAGGTGGTGGGATACTGGGACAATCGTATCGATTCAAGAATATTTGCAGTTCCGATAACGTTTACGTTAAACGTTTCAAGGGGATTTTTATAGGAATAGCGAACCAGCGGTTGGGCGGCAAGGTGAAAGATAAATTCCGGACGATATTTTTCTACGGTCTTAAAAACTTTATTGCAGTCCAGGATATTTCCACGGATATCAATAATACGTTTCGATAATCCTATCGCATGAAAGACTGATGGATCTGTCGGAGGATCAAGGCTATACCCGATTACCTTAGCACCTAAAGATTCCAGCCATAAAGCGAGCCAACTTCCTTTGAAACCGGTATGTCCGGTAACGAGTACCGTTTTACCGTTATATGAGTCAATCAGTTTCTTATGAACTGTCATTAATCCCACAGTTTCCACGCAGCTTTTCCGGTTGCCCATACCTCTTCAAGATAATTTTTATCCCGCACTGTATCCATCGCATACCAGAACCCTTCATGCCTGAAGGCGTTCAGCTGGCCCTTTTTCGCTAACAATTCCAAAGGCTCTCTTTCAAGAATTGATGTGTCGTCTTTGAGATAGTCAAACAATGCTGGTTCGAATACACAGAAACCTCCATTAATATGTCCCCCTTCTCCCATAGGTTTTTCGAGGAATGAGGTAACATTATTATCATCCTGAATTTGTAATACGCCAAATCTCCCGGGAGGTCTGATGGCAGTTAATGTTCCAATTTTTTTCTTTTTGGTATGAAATTTTAATAATTCCGGAATATTTACATCAGATACCCCATCCCCATACGTGAGCATAAATGGTTCATCCCCAACATAGGGTTGGATCTTTTTCACCCGGCCACCGGTCATGGTGTTATCTCCGGTATCGATTAAGGAAATTTTCCAGGGTTCGGAAAAATTGTGATGTGTTTCAATTTTATTGTTTTTTATATCAATGGTGACATCTGACATATGCAGGTTATAGTTGACAAAATATTCTTTGATCATATACCCCTTGTAACCAAGACAGATAATAAAATCATTAAAACCAAAATGAGAATAAATTTTCATTATATGCCATAAAATGGGTTTTCCCCCAATTTCCACCATGGGTTTTGGTCTGATGACGGTTTCTTCACTAAGACGTGCCCCCAATCCCCCCGCAAGAATTACGACTTTCATGGTATACTTTTGTACGTTATGGATTAGTAAATATTAAATATAGTTAGTGGTTGTTGCTTTATGCTCTCCAAAATCCACTTACCGTTGCAATAAAGTCGCATCGAAAAAACTGTTCACTGGTACACGGTAATCAACCTCACATGAGTCTCGACTTTGATGAGCCGGATAATATCTTCTAGTACCGTTTGTCCCCAAAGAGAGTGTTGTCCTATGCTCAGAAATGGATATAGGTGTGAAATTATTTCGGGATACCAAAATATCTCAATAGAGAATATCTAGAAAATTTTAACATCATAGAAATGGATTGGAGGTCGGAAAGAATTTTATTGGGGTGGATTTATGATTATTCCAAAACACAATATGTTGAAGTTGCATAATCACTATCAATTTAAAACCACCCCGGCCACGGAAGCCCGAGATTAACACTGAGATCCTTGAGTTCATCATGAATTTCCCGGTCCAGTTTAAATAAAACAAGTATGTAGATTAGTGCCCCAATGGTGACTACCGCGAACACAGCGATTACATGAGTAAGGGGGAGGAGCACCCGGATAAACAGAACGACGATACCCATAATCACTGAAGCATAGAGTATATTTTTGAATGGTTCAAATTCGAATTTTACTGTAATGACCCGGGAGAGGAAAATGAGAGCTCCCAGTGCATTTAGACTCATGGCAATGAGTGTTGCTACCGCAGCCCCGGTAATCCCCATGACCGGAATAAGGGCGATGTCAAGAATGATGTTCGTGGATGCAGCAATCAATGTAATAATGAATGCATCTTTCGGCCGGTTCAAGGCAGCGAGACTCATTGTTCCAAGGTACATGAAGACATTGACAACCTGCACAAGCAGGAGGAAAAAAAGGGCAGATGTTCCTTCAACAAAAGGGGCACCATAAAGGTAGTACAGGAGATGTTCTCCAAGAATCCACCCCCCGATGCAGGTTGGTATCGCGAGAAAAAGGGAATAAGTACAAGCTCTTGCCAGAGAATTTTTAATTTCTGTAACCTGTCCCTGTGCTCCCCAGTGGCTAAACTTTGGATAGAGAACGGTATGGAAAGCCATTGTCGTGAACGAAGCGATTGCCGTGAGCTGGAATGCGGTGCGATAGATGCCAACATCAGCATTACTCATAAAAAAACCGATGAGAATTGTGTCTGCATAAGAAAATATCAGGTAACCACTCGCGGTAAGGAAACTCCAGAAAGAAAAGCCGGACAGGTTTTTTAGATGAGATAACCCGAACCGGATCAATCTGAGGTCAAGATACCGGAAATTTACAATTCCTCCGGCAATCAAACCCCCAACAAAACCTCCGGTAAGCCCTGCAACACCAAAACCAAGAAACACTCCAAAAATTTGAAAAATAATCCGTACGAGGACATCCACAAAACCACTGATCTGAAAAATCCCTACCTTTCCGGAACCATACACTCCAGCACCTGCACTACTTGAAAATACTGATACGATAAGTGCTAAAAAGAGCCAGAAAAAAACTCCTGATGAAGTGACATCTTTAAGGTAGGGTTCTGAAAAAATGAGTATCGTGACAGATACGGCAAGGAGTACTATTCTGATAAACACAAATGCTGAGAGATATTCATTAGGTTCTTTTCCCTCAGATATACGTTTAACTGCAGCCCCGCCAAACCCCCCGTCACCCACCAGATTAAAAATCCCAACATATGCAAGAAACAGGAAGTAAGCGCCTAGCGGCGCTGGTCCTAATGTATGCGCGAAATATATTGTAGAAAGAAAGCCTATAATAGTATATGCGATTGTCGAACCTAATGAGATTACACTCTGTCGCTGGATTGAGCTGATTTTCATAAGGCGGGAGATGAAAAGGGAAGGGGACAGCACATAGTAAGATTGTTGAGAAAATTGTTAATGATTTCGTGACATTTACAACAAATTATTTTCCTTACCCGGAAAAATTCCTCAATCCTGGTTCAGCCGATCAGTAAGGAATTTTTTCAGGTTTTTCCGGAGGTGGGGGTCTTTCAGGGCAAAATCGATAATTGTTTCAATATAGCCCAATTTATCACCGGTATCATATCGTTTTCCCTGGAATTTATAGGCATAAACGGGCTGTTCTTTTAACAGGAGGCGTATCGCATCGGTGAGTTGGATCTCATTTCCTACCCCGGGCGGTGTACGTTTCAGGCAGTCAAAAATTTCCGGCACGAAA
>Ga0315273_10004477_pt1 | contig 17123 bp, 14 predicted proteins | sample YL17G02_0_MG_FD_205753 | JGI IMG/M metagenome (GOLD analysis project Ga0315273, IMG submission 205753) | Sediment microbial communities from Yellowstone Lake, YNP, Wyoming, USA - YL17G02_0 | ecosystem: Environmental > Aquatic > Freshwater > Lake > Sediment | place: USA: Wyoming | collected... | reverse complement strand
CGCCGGCGAGAAAGACAAAGCCCTCAAGCAGTACGAAGCCGCCCGCGCCATGGCCCAGGACTGGCACGACAACCGCTACGGCGTCGACGTCGGCAAGCAGGCCTGGCTCGAAGGCATCCTCGACACCATCCGTCAGCAATTGAGGTGATCGAGTACGCCTGAGCCTGCTCGCGGAATTGCGGAAGCCGCTCTTGAGGCTTCCGGTACGTAGTTCCGTCCGCCGTACGGCGGACGGCGTTGGTGTAGAGCCTTCAGGCGTTCCTCTGTCTTGGGGTGAGCTGGCCGGCGGGGCCGCGGCTTCCGCAATTCCGCTATTACGCCCCGCGGCCCATTCGCACTTGACACGCATCCCAGGAAGACTACAATAGGAGTTGGAAAGGCAGTTCTGCGACCTCACAGGTGTCCCCTCCCCACCTCGGGTCCAAGCTGCCTTTCCTTAATTTGGGGCGGAAACTCCCAGCCATCGCTCGATCTCCCGCAAACAGGCGCGAGGCCGGTCCCCCTTGCAGAAGTATGTAGTTCCGCCTTTAGGCGGCGTACGTACGAAGCCTTCAGGCGTTCGTCGCTCTTGGACGGCTCGTGTGTGCGAGGCATGATCGCCACGGAAGAAGACCGCCTGAAGGCGGAACTACATGCGGGAGCGGATCGAAGCCCTGCGGTGGGTTGCGGATTCGGGTGGGATCATGGTAGTATCGGCACCTGAAGGCCGACGGCTGTCGTCGGCCCATAGGACTTTCGGACAGAGGAGCGCGAGAATGGTCGGTCGATTGTGTGTGCTGGCGGCGGTCCTGGCCTTCCCGATGGGCGTCCTGGCCGAGGAAGGCGAGGCGGCCGGCGCCAAGACCCCGCCCGCCCTGGTCAAGGGCGACCGCATCGTGTTCCTGGGCGACTCGATCACGGCAGGCGGCGGCGGGCCAAAGGGCTACATCACCCTCGTGAAAAGCGCGCTGACCGAGAAGTTGCCGGACCTGGGCATCGAGGTCTTCAACGCGGGCATCAGCGGCAACCGAGTGCCCGACCTCCAGCGCCGCCTCGACAAAGACGTCCTGGCCAGGAAGCCGACCATCGTGTTCATCTACATCGGCATCAACGACGTGTGGCACTGGCGCAAGGCGCCCGATGGCAAGATGGTCGGCGGCACGCCCACGGACAAGTACGAGGAAGGCCTGAAGGACATCATCGGCAAGATCAAGGCGGCCGGCGCCCGCGTCATCCTCTGCACGCCCAGCGTCATCGGCGAGAAGGCCCACGGCACGAACGACAGCGACAAGATGCTCGATGAGTACTCCGACATCAGCCGCAAGGTCGCCGCCGACACCGGCGTTCAGCTCAACGACCTGGCCAAGGCGTTCACCGACTACGAGAAGGAGCACAACCCGCAGAACAGGGCGAGCGGGGTGCTGACGGGCGACGGAGTCCACCTGAATGAAGCAGGCAACCGCTTCGTCGCCGACCAGATGCTCCATGCCCTCGGCATCAGGACCGAGCCGGCCGGGAAGAAATGACCTGATAGGGGGCCTTTGGGCCGCGGTAGCGGCCTCGGGAAGGCTCAAGACCGCCTAAAGGCGGGACTCCAAACGAGGAATCCTGACCATCGCGGTTTGGGCAACACGCCCAGATAGGAAAGGCGCTGCCGAGCGGCAGCGCCTTTCTGTTGGGGGGCGAGGACGCGGGGGCTCACCAGCGCATCGCTGGAGGAATGTCGCGGGCCGCTCGCTTCGGCTCAGCGGCTCTCTCGGCGGCGGCGAAGGAGGGCCAGGCCGCCGAGGGCGAGGAGCGAGAGCGTCGCCGGCTCGGGGACAAGCTGGAGCATGGGGTCGCCGATGATGATCTGGCCGTAGCCGTAGCCGTTCCCCGCGTCGGTCGACACGAAGGTGAGGAACCGGTTGCTGTTCAGGATGGGGATGTTGATCGGGAAAGCGATCGCCGGGTTGTTGAGGTTGGTCTGGCTCGCCACCAGGGAGCCGTCCAGGAACACCCAGAAGTCGGCTAGCCCGCTCCCCGAAACGATGCCCGCCACGCCCATGAAGTTCTGGATCGCGTAGCCCGCGTAGGCCGCACGAATCGCGTCGAGGTCGAACGTGATGCCCTTATTGGCGTGCAGGCCGAGCATGGTGTGGCCCGCGCTGTTGTAGTCCACCCCGCCGAGGACCGAGCCGGAGCCCTGGTTGATCCCGCCCTCGATGTAGTCCCACGAGTTGCTGTCGGTGTTGGGGAAGTTGCTGAAGGTGTTCCCCACCGAGTTCAGTTGGACACTGAGGTGGTTGGGGCCGCCGTCCGGGATGAAGACGCCGTTGACGAAGGGATAGGGGCCGGGGCTGAAGTGGTTCGTGTCGTTGGTCTGGTTCAAACCGCCCGGGTCTCCCGAGGCGATGGCGCCGTTGCGCGGGTCGATCGCCAGGCCGGGGAAGCCGGTGCCGGTGCCGTTGCCTCCCTTCACGATGTCGGCGAGGCTGAGCCGGCTCACCGTTCCGGAAACGGCGTCGCCGTAGACGCGAATCTCGCCCAGGCCGGCGACGCCGTTGTCGGTGCCCGCGCCGGCCGTCATGTTCCGGAGGAAGAGATAGCGGGCGTTGACGGGGGCGGAGGTCACGGCGTGCGGGGTCCCGCTCACGTCGGGTGGCTGGGATGCGCTGCCAAAGAGGTACGTATCGCCCGAGGTCGAGGCCCCAAAGGTGACCGTCCCCATCGGCTGCGTGGAGCCTCGCTGGGTGAACCGGCTGATGTCGCTGACGATCAGAGAGCCGCCGGCCGTGGTGACGGCGGCGGGATCGGTGGCCGTCCAGACCGTGAAGCTCGCGAGACTGCGCGGCATCCACTGGGCGCCATCCGAGATGTTGTAGCCGTAAAGCTGAATCGCGCTGAGATTGTACGTGCCGCGGAGATCGACTTTTGTTTCGCGGCGAAACGAGAATCGACCAGGATGCCCGTATTGCCGCTGGAGCCGGTTACCGTATTCCAGTAGTTGTTGCTCGCGCTGGCCGGCGACTGGGTGAGCGGGCTGCCGCCGAGATTGCCGCCCGAGCCGGTGCCGGTGACGAGCCAGTCCTCATCCCGGCCGGCCCCCTCGGGGGCGCCGGCCCCAGTGTCGCTGGTCCCGGCGTCGTTGGTGCTGTTGAGTACCCGGTCGTGGAAGGTCCCGGCCGGGATGACGATGAGGCCCGCGGACGCCGCGGTCCCGACGAGCAGGATAGCGCAGATCCAGGGGCTGAGCCGCCTGATTCCCATTCCATGACTCCTTCTCACGCCTTCCGCCGGCGGCGCAGGAGGGCCAGGCCGCCGAGGGCGAGGAGCGAGTTGGATACTGATGATGCGCCTTCTCCTTCCCAACATCCCTGGCCCGAACGAACGCAGGCCCCACCGGCTAACCTGCGCAGTGTCTCCAATCGAAAACCTACGAACATAGGAGCAAGGGAGCAAATCCCGTGCCCACGCCGTCGTCGCTCCCTTCGATGGCCATGAAAGGACGCATGTCTCTCTTAGTGTTGAGCTTAGAGCACGTTAACCACGGCAGGCAGACACCGGCCTCTCGGCCGCCGTTCCGCCCAATGTTGACGCCGTGCAACACCGGGAATCGCCTGCGGGGCATCCATACGTCGCATGTGCAAGCAAGCCATACTCTTACACAGACGTTGCCCGCTGTCAACGCACTGTTTCCAGGTGGCGACACCCCTCCATGCCCTTGCCAGTCCGAACGCCCTCCCCTGCCCTCCCGGTCTGGGGCTGCTGCCCCGCATCCCGATACTGCCGTGTGGGTGGCTTAGGCGATGTTACCGTTCGGAGACGCCGGTTCGCGCCTCCGCGCCGGCCCCCATCTCGACCACCTGGTGAGGGGGGCGCGAGATGGTCGAGATGGTCGAGATGGGAGCGGTGGGAGCGCAGGGAGCCAATCTTGCGCCCTTGCTGAGGGGGGCGCGAGATAGACAAGATCGACAAGATTGAAGGGACGGTCACAGGTCATACAGGCCGGCGTCGCGTGAGGGCGCGCCGCCGGGGCCGGCGCCATCCTCGCCCATGGCGTCGCCCATTTCCTCTTCGAGCTTCTCGGGGTCTTCGCCGGCTTCGAGGCGGCGGATCATCTCGGCGGTGGTGCCGTCCACCGGCTCGCCCGCGGCCTCGGAGAGCCGGCGGAGGAGCGCGCCCATCTGGCGCGGGTTGTTCTCGTCGATGTCGCCCATATCGCGCTCGATGCTGTCCATGGCGCGTTCCATGCGGGCCTCATCGAAGTTCGCGGGCGGCTCCGGGGATTCGCCGCCCGGCTCGGCCGCCTTCGGGGCGGCATCCCCCTTGACCCCTTTCGACGTGGCGAAAGTGGAGAAGAGCTTGGCCATCCGGCGCCCGCCGCACTTGGGGCACTTCGGACGGCGCCGGGCCGACTTCGGATCCCGGGCCAGGAAGTTGAAGACACGATTGCAGTCTTCGCAGAGAAACTCGTAGACGGGCATAAGGCGTCCTCCTGGAAGGATGGTCTCGAACTCCCTCTAGCATACTCCGGCGTTCGGCAGGAGGCAAGGCTTGATCTCGGCGGGCGGCGGAGTAAGATACGCGAGTCGTGGCGGGGCCGGTTTCTCTGGCGGGACACGGAAATCGAAAGGAGCTGCCGATGCGCCGTTGGGCACGGGCAAGGGTCGTCGGGGTGATGGGCGGGCTGGGGCTCTGGCTGTCCCTGAGCGCGCTGGCTCAAGACTACGAGATTCGGCTCCACCGCCCGGACAAGGTCGGGCAGAAGTACCGCCAGTCGGCGACCGGGAGCGAGAAGCTGACGCTCGTGGTGAGCCTCGACGGGGAAGTGGTCGAACGGAAGAGCGAGGACATGACGGTCGAGTTCGAGTCGGAGGTCACCGTCCTCCAGGTCGACAAGGACGGCCAGGCGACGAAGGAATCCCACTCGGTGATCAAGTGCGAGGTGGTGCGGAACGGTGCCCGCGAGGCGCTGCTGGCGCCGGGCCTGATCCTGACCGCGACGGCGGACGACAACGAGACGAAGTTCGAGGCTCAGGGCGGGCGCGTGGCGCCCGAGGTCGCCGAGGCGCTCCAACTCGTCATCTCGATCGAGAAGGACGCGGGGAACGACGACGATGCAATCGGCACCCGCGAGCGGAAGAAGATCGGCGAGAGCTGGCACGTCAACCCGGAGGCCGTCGCTCAGGACCTGCGCCGCCAGAAGGTCGAGGTCACGAAACAGAGCGTCAGCGGGACGGTCACCCTCGCCGGCCTCGTCAAGGTCGGCGGGATCGACTGCCTGGACGTCCGGGGCACCATGACCCTGAAGGACATCCGTCCGCCGCTGGAGGAGGGATTCCGTGTGGACAACTCGGATGCCCGCATCACGTTCTCCATGAAGCCGCCCGTGGATCTCACGATCGGGCGGATCGAGGAGGCCATGAAGATGACGCTGAATCTCAAGGCCACGGGGCGGGTCAAGGGCGAGGAAGGGGAGGCGACCCTCGTCCTGACGTCCGAGAAGAGCGGCGTCTTTCGGGTGACGTATCCGAAGTGATTCGTCAGGCCCACTTGATCCCGGTCGGCAACTGAGCTAGATTCGCGGGCTGCGGGGCGTCGGTCCCGGCACCCCGATCCTGGGAAACGAAAGGAGATATCGATGGGCCGTTGGCCAAAGGGCATTGGACTGCTGGTGGGGCTCGGGCTTTGGCTCTCATCGAGCGCGCTGGCCGAGGACTATGAGGTCCGACTCCTCCGCCCCGCGAAGGTCGGCCAAACGTGCCGCGAGTCGGCCACGGGAACCCAGAAGCAGAAGCTCACCGTGACCATGAACGGGCAGGTGGCCCAAGAGAAGACCGACGAGTTCACCATCGAGTTCGAGTCGGAGATCACCGTCCTCGAGGTCGACAAGAACGGCGAGGTCTCGAAGGAGTCGCACTCCGTGATCAAGTGCGACACCGTGCGGGACGGAGCGCGCGACGTGCTGCTGGCCCCGGGGTCGATCCTGGTCGCGACGGCAAGCGAAACGGGCACGAAGTTCGAGGCGCAAGGCGGACCTGTGGCCCCCAACATCGCCCAGGCGCTCGAACTCGTCATCTCGGTCGACAAGGACGGGGAGACCGACGACCAGATGTACGGGACCCGCGAGCGGAGGAAGGTCGGCGACACCTGGCCCATCAACCCGGAGGCCATGGCCAGCAACCTGCGCCGCCACAAGGCCGAGGCCCAGAAGGAGAATGTCGACGGGACCATGACTCTCGCCGGCCTCATCAAGGTCGGCGAAGTCCAGTGCCTGGACGTTCGGGGCGCCATCACCTTCAAGAACGTCGGGGTCCCGATGGGGCCGGGCTTCAAGACACAGAAACAGAGCGCGAACCTCTCCTTCGAGGCGAAGGTGCCCGTCGACACGTCGCTCGGCCGGCCCGGCGAAAGCTCGAAGATGCACATGGAACTCCGCGCGACCGGAAAGCCCAACCCCCACGCCGGCGAGGTGACTCTCGACCTCGTGCTCGACAAGGCATCCACCCGGCGCAGGACGTTCCCGAAATGATGAGCCGCCGCAAGTTCGGCCAAAGCGCCATCGTGGTCTCCCTGTCCGTCGGTCTCCGCGCACCCGCCCTCGCAGCGGATGCGCCCTCAGGAGGACGCCCTGTGATGCCCGTCGTGGACACGCATCAGCACCTGTGGGACCTGACCCGCTTCCGCTTGCCCTGGCTCCAAGGGGCAGGCCCCCTGAACCGCAGCTACGTGACGCGCGACTACCTGGAGGCCGCCCGCGGCCTGAACATCGTCAAGGCGGTCTACATGGAGGTCGACGTCGCCCCCGAGCAGCACGTCGCGGAGGCCGAGCACCTCATCGAGCTGTGCCGCAGCGGCGCAGGTCCGACCGTCGCGGCCGTGATTGGCGGCCGGCCCGCCTCGGAGGGCTTCCGGGACTACATCGCGCGGTTCAAGGGCAACGCGTACATCAAAGGGGTCCGCCAGGTGCTCCACGGCGCCCCGCGAGGGCTTTGCCTCGAACCGCGATTCGTTCAGGGCGTCCGGGCGCTCGGCGAGTTGGGGATGAGCTACGACCTGTGCATGCGGCCGGGCGAGCTGGGCGACGGCCTCAAACTCGTCGAGCAATGCCCCGACACCCGCTTCATCGTCGACCACTGCGGCAACGCCGACCCCAAGGCGTTCCGCCCCGACGGCCCGAAGTCCCACGACCCCGACCCGTGGCGCCGCGACATGGCCGCGCTGGCCAAGGCGAAGGGCACCATCTGCAAAATCTCGGGCATCGTCGCTAGCGCGCCGAAGGGCTGGACCCCCGACGACCTCGCCCCGATCATCAACCACTGCCTGGACAGCTTCGGCCCCGACCGCGTGGTCTTCGGCGGCGACTGGCCCGTCTGCACGGCCGGTGCGACGCTCGCCCAATGGGTCGAAGCGCTCAAAGTGGTTATCCGCAATCGCCCGGAGCCCGACCAGCGGAAACTCCTCCACGACAATGCGGTGCGATTCTACGGCTTGGCGTGAGGAGAGGGCGGGGCACAAAGTGTCCATCCGCCGGACGGCAGACGCTGGACGCGGACCTACCGGGGACCGCTCTTCAGCGTCGGGCCAGTTCGTCGTTGCTGGGATCGAGCCCGCTATCCTGCTCCTTTCTCCTGACCTGGAGAGCCGCAATGAGGCGAGGGAAACTTCTGGCCGCCGTCGCCGTCGTTATGGCGCCGTTTGCCTGGGTCGCCGCGGGAGAGACGACGCTGGCGGACCAGGCTGCGCTGCGCGCCAGGGCCAGGGAGGCGTTCGCCAAGGGGGACTATGAGGCGATGGCCGAGGCCCTCCAGCCGTTGGCGGCCCTGGCTCTCCCGGACTTCGAGAGGCCGGCGGAGAACACTCCCGGCCATCAGGGCCTGCTGACGGGCCGCTTCGACGACGCCCTGGCCCTCGGCCACGCCTATCAGTTGGCGGGCAAGTGGGCCGAGGCAGTGAAGGCATACCAGAACGGGGTCTCCCTGATCGATGCGGCGTTGCGCTCGTTTGGCGCAGAGGCGCGGCCCGAGGGGCTCGACGAGGGTCCGCCCTGGGTGAACACGCGGCCCGCGCCGGCGCGGCAGGCGCCGTTGTGGCTCATGGGCTTGGGGCGTACGGAGGAAGATTTCCTCCTCTGGCGGGCGGGGCTGCTCCTGCGGATCGGCCGCATGCAGCGGGAGGGGATGAAGGACCTGGCCGGGGCGGCGGCCACGTTCGCCAAGGTCGTCGAGCGCGGCCCGGCGCTCCGCCGCGGCCTCGACGAGCTGCTCGCCAAGCGCACCGAATCCATGCGCCAGTCCCTCGCGGACATCGAGAAGGGGACTTCGCGGCCGCAGTACTTCCCCGGCCGTGAGTTCTACGGCGCGCTCAGCGGATTGGCCGAGCTGGCCGCCACGCAGGAGGCGATGGGGCAGGCCGAGGCCGCGATCGAGTCCCGCAACAAGGTCAACCTCCAGCTCATGATGCTTGGAGCCTACAGCGGCATCCCTGGCTTGAACAAGGGGTACCTGGACGTGGAGGCGGTCGGCCGGCTCCTCCAGAAGCTCCCGCCAGGGAAACCCCTGCCGCGCACGCTCTTCGTCTCCGTGCTCTCGCCCGAAGCCCCGACGAAACGGCTGGACCCGCTCGACCCGCGCACGCTCGCTGAAGCCTGGAAGCCGATGCTGGGGAAGTGGTCGACGGCCACCTTCGTGTTCTCGCCGCCCCCGGGCAAGGAGTTCGCGTCCATCGAGCTGACGTGCGACATCGAGCAGACGGAACTGCACCAGGACCCCGCGGTCACGTGCTACGCGAAGACCCCCGGGCCGGCGGGCACCAACGTACCCATCGGCTCGGCCGAATGGCCGCCCGCCAAAGGCCCGGGGCGGCAGGTCATCCGGCGGCGGCTCGAGGTCCCGCCGGGGGCCGGCCTTCTCTACGTGGACGTGAAGCAGCGCGAGGGAAAGGCCGCGGTCCGCTCGGTCGAAGCCACGGGGGAGTTCCGGCCGAGGCAGGACGCCGTGTTGGTCGCCCCGGCCTTGGTCCGATCCGAGGTCATGCCGTGGCCCGGGACCCTGACGTGCAACGGCGAGCCCATGGAGCCGGGCGTCAAGCCTCACGAGCTGGATCCCGGCCGCTATGTCTTCGAGTACCGGGTCGGCGGGGACCCACGCCGCTTCCGCTGCCAGGCCGACCTCGTCGCCGGCGCGGAGTACCGGCTGTTCATCAACCTGGACAGCCCATTCGAGTGGCAGCTCACGAACCTCCGCGGGTTCGGCGAGTCGCTGCCCGCTCGGCCCGCCCTCGCGCGGCTGCCCGACGGCCGGTGGCTCGTCGCCTACGGCGGCGAGGACAAGAAGGTCCACCTCTCCACCAGCCAGGACCTGCTGAAATGGGAGCCGGCGTGGATCTTGCCGCACGAGGCGCTCTTCGAGAGCGTCGAGCCGGCGCTCTACGTGGACGACGGCGGGACCGTCTGGTTGGCCTACTTCGGGACTCGCGCGTCATGGAGCTATGAGGCATCGGGCATTGGATCCCGCATCTGGCTCACCAGCACACGGGACGGCCGCGCCTGGAGCCGGCCCAGGCCGGTCCTCCTGACCCCATCTCGTCTCATACGTGGGACCTGGCGGGACGACTTCGAGACCTCGGGGAGTTCGCCCCGGGGGCCGCTCCAGATGCTTCGGGGGCCCGACGGGCGCTTTCGGATGATCTGGGGCGCCCATGCCGGCTCCGCCGAATCGCCGGATCGCCTCATGGAGCTGGGGCCATGCCGCGGCGTCGGATACCGGCGCCGCCTCGTCTTCGGCCCCGGCGGGGTGCAGCACATCGTTTTCGAGAGCTTCTCCAGCTCCATCCAGCACTCGACCTCGACCGATGGAGAGGATTGGTCTGCGCCGACCGCTGCCGTCCAGTCGCCGGACGGGCCGAACGGCCGCCTCTCGGACCCGCACTTGATCTTGGACGGGGACCGGGCCGCTATCATCGCAATGAACAGGAACTTCCAGTCGTGGCTGTTCCGCGGCGCCTTCGGCCCGCCGGCCCAGTTCGCCGCCCCGATCAACGTCGCCCATGGGCGCTACACGTTCGGTGGGGCGCAGCCGTACGTGACGCCCGACAACCAGGTGCTCTTCCTGGCCGGCACGGACACCGTCTGGCTGCTGCGGACGACTCTCACTCGACTCACCCGGGCGGTTCAGGAGTTCTGATCCGCTCACGGCCTTTGGAAAGGAGCCGCCGCGTTGACCGACAAGGACTACATCGTCATCGTCCAGTGCCACATCGTCAAGGAGCGCTGCTCGGGCTACTTCTGCGAGCAGGCCTTCCACCAGCGGACGGGCGGCTTCGCCGACCTGCCGAAGGACCGGGCCTACCGCACGCTCTATCTGACCTGCGGCGGCTGCTGCGGGCGTGCCCTCCAGCGGAAGCTCACGCACCTGAAGCGGAAGATCAAGCGGGACGAGGGCATCGAAAAGGACCGCATCGTCATCCAGCTCTCCTCGTGCATCACGAAGGACAACTTCCACGCCACGCCCTGCCCGCACCTCGACTACATCAAGAAGACAATCGCCCGCGCAGGCTTCGACGTCCGCGAGGACACGCACATCAGCACCACGGCCGAGAAGCGCCGGCAGGAGGGGGTCTACGGGAAGTAGGCAAGGTGTCCATTTCATGCGGCAGCCCTTGGAGTGCGGCGGCTTGACGCCGCTTTCGCGAGGTGGCTCCCACCTCGCCTCTTCTCGTCACGGGCTGAGCCGCGTCGCGGCTCGAGAAAGCGGCGTCGAGCCGCCGCACCACAAAGGCTGCCGCACGTCTCGGGCCGGCCCCGAACCCCGTTCACAGGAGCCACCGCAATGAGGGCGCTCGACATCAACCGCCATTTCCTCTCCCTCGCCTCCTGGGTCGATCCCGCGCAGACGGTCGACCGCATCATCATCGGCGACACCGAGAAGGAGGTCCGCCGCGTCCTCGTGAGCTGGATCGCCAGCTTCCAGGCGGTCCGGGCCGCCGTCGAGCGCGGGTGCGACCTCCTGATGACCCACGAGCCGACCTTCTGGGTCCACGCCAACGAGATGGCGAACCTCGAGAAGTCCGAGATCGCTGCCGCCAAGCGCAGCTTCATCGAGGACAACGGCCTCGTCGTCCTCCGAAACCACGACGTCTGGGATCGGATGCCCGAGATCGGCATCCCGTGGGCGTGGGCGTCGTACCTGGGCATGACGACCCCGCCGGCCGCCATCGGCGCCGCCGGCTATCGGCACCGCTACGACATCGAGCCGCTCCCGCTCGGCGAGTTCGCCGCGCGCGTGGCCGAGCGGACGGCAGCCATCGGCGAGCCGTTCGTCCAGGTCGTCGGCGACGGCGATCAGTTCGTCTCCAAGATCGGCGTCGGGACGGGCTGCGGCTGCGACATTCGCACCTTCCAGGCGATGGGATGCGACGCTTCGATCGTCTGCGACGACGGCTCGTGCTACTGGTCGGTCATCCAGCGCGCCGCGGACGAAGGCCACCCCGTGATCCGCGTCAACCACGGCACCAGCGAGGAGCCGGGCATGGTCACGCTCACGCAGTACATCAACCAGCGTCTCCCCGGCCTCCGCGCGGAGCATCTGCCTCACGGCTCCACCTTCCGCCTGGTCGGAGGCCATGCGTAGGGTGTGCAAACCTGCACACGCAACCCTCGTCCGCCGAAGGCGGCTTGCCGCGCACATCTGATCCGAACAACAGGACGTAAGGAGTCACAGAGATGGTGAGACACAGCAGCTTGGCCGCGACCCTGGACGCGGTGAACGAGGCATTCTTGTTCGAGCACCCTCCGTCGAGGAAGGCCAGGAAAGCCGCCGCGGAGTGGATCGTGGGGCGCCAGGGGCTGCCCGGATCGTACGCGGGCATGTTCGCGCCCACCGAGCAAGACCTGCGGGAAGGCATCCGACTCTTCACCGGCGAGAGGCTCCAGACCCGTGCGGGCGTCGCCCACATCCTCGGCGAGGAGGCCTGTCGGGCGTTGATCCTGCTCGACGTTCGAGCGAGCGATGTCAAGAAGGCGCTGGCTCGCGCCCGCTCGGGCATGCTGGAGCGCTTCCGCGCGGCGGAGGCCAGGGAGGTCAACGCAGGCCGCCCCTGGCTAGGAACCTATTGCTGCGCCAGGTGCTCCGTCGCCGTCTGGCGCCATCTCGCCGTCGGAGGGCTCGAGGACCCCGAGCGCCACCTCGCCGCCGGCATGAAAGCGCTGCGAGCGAACCGCGACGGCGCGGGCCGTTGGAGGCGCTTCCCCTTCTACTACACGCTCCTCGCGCTGAGCGAGATCGCGCTGCCCGCGGCCGTTGCAGAGATGCGCTACGCCGCGCCGGCGCTCCGGCGCGCCGCGGGGCGGCGCGCCGGGGACAATTTGATCGCGGAGCGACGACATGCTCTCGTGGAGCGGGTCCTGGCTCGGTGCTGAGGTCCCGCCACACAGTTGCGTGGAGGTCGCGAGCTGGCTCGACCCCGATCGCCAGGAGCGGGCCGACGGCCGCCTGAGGCGGATGAAGGTGGAGTACCGCTGAGCAGAAAGGAAGTCCGGTGGCCTGCTCGGGCTTGACCATTTCCGCAACGAAGCCAAAGGGAAGACCCGCAGCCATGCTGGCCGAGATGGGCATCTGCATCGTGCCCATTGAGGGGGACGAGGGGGACGTCGACCGCTACATCCTCTCGAAGCGCCTCGCCGTCGAGCGGAGGACGGGCGGCAGCTTCCTCAACGGGATCAAGGACAAGACGCTCTTCACGAGCGCGATCTACCTCCGCGAGCATTTCCAGATCCCCGTCCTCATCGTCGAGGACGACGAGGCCCACGAGTACTCCATGTTCAACCCCCAGGCGGTCCGCGGTGCCCTCTCCTCAATGATGATCCTTTACGGGGTGAGCGTGCTCGCGACGCCGGACGTTGATGAAACCGTCGCTCTCATCGCCATGATGGCCCGCCAGGAGCAGATCGGTATCCCCGAGATCTCCCTGATCCCCAAGCGAAAAGCGGTCGACCTGCCGGGCCTCCAGCGGCGCGTTGTCGAGATGCTGCCCGGCTGCGGCAGAGTCATGGCCCGGGAACTGCTCCAGCACTTCGGCAGCGTCCGCCGCATCGCCGACGCGACCGAGGACGAGCTGCGCTCGGTCCGCGGTATCGGGGCGAAGACGGCAAGGGAGATTGTGAAGGTCGTTGCCGCCGACTATGAGGCCGTGGACACCGAGAAGAACCTCGAGGACGCCATCGAGGCCGTTCCCGAGCTGCTCTTCCCCCAACCCGCCGCCCTCCTCGCCCGCCAGCACCTCATCTACACCGACGCGAAGGACCGGCACATCGTCGACATGGTCTTCCTCGACCCGGCGGCCAACGAGCTGATCCTCGTCGAACTCAAGCGCGGCCGGCTCATAGCCGACCACGTTCTCCAACTGCGCCGCTATCTCGACCATGCCGCCCAGTCGAAGCTCCTCCGCGGTCTCATCGGGAAGGGCGCGACGCTCCGCGGCATCCTGGCGACCGTCGAACCCTGCGAACTCGACCCGGAAGATGCCGACGTCGCCGTCCAGATCGTGGACAGGGACCTCGTGATCGAGGTGCTGAAGGAATTGCGGAGGCTTCGGCTCAACGCGTTCGAGGCGGACGTATGAAACTCTCGCTCGCCACCGCCCGGAAACTCACCCTTCACGCCCAGGGGCTCGACGGCGCCTGGACGCTCCCGAAGGGCAAGGAAGGGACCGCCCAGGCCATCGAGCGGCTCGGCTACGTGCAGATCGACACGATCGCCGTCGTCGAGCGGGCGCATCATCACACGATCTGGTCGCGGCGCCACGACTACACGCCCGACGTGCTCCACCAGCTTCAGGCACGCGACCGCCGCGTGTTCGAGTACTGGACCCACGCCGCCGCCTATCTGCCGATGAGCGACTATCGCTACTCCCTGCCGCGGATGCGCGCCGTCGCCGCCGACCCGGCCGCGTGGCACTACACCCGCGAAGCCCGCGAGATGACGCCGCACGTCCTCGACCGCATCCGCGCCGAAGGGCCGCTCGGCTCCGCCGACTTCAAGGCGCCCGAGGGGAAGAAACGCGGCTCCTGGTGGGACTGGAAGCCCGCGAAAGAGGCGCTCGAATGGCTCTTCCACGCCGGCCAGCTCATGATCACCGAGCGGCGGAGCTTCCAGCGCATCTATGACCTCACGGAGCGCGTCCTCCCGCCCGGCGTAGACACCACGCCGCCCCAGCCCGACGAGATGGCGCGCTTCGTCGTCCGCCGCGTCCTCGGCCGCCAGGGCTTCGCGGCACCCGATTCCATCCGCTGGGGCTGGCGGCGCTCAGACGCCGTCGACACCGCGATCACGGAGCTGATCGACACCGGCGAGGTCGTCCGCGTGGCCGTCGAAGGGCTCGAAAGGGACCACGTCGCTCTCGCGAGCGCGCTCGAAGCCATGCCCAGGCGAACCGGCCGCCGGGGGAAGAGGCCCCTCCACATCCTCTCGCCGTTCGACAGCCTGGTGATGAACCGGGGGCGGCTGCGGGCGCTCTTCGGCTTCGACTGCAAGCTCGAATGCTACATGCCCGAGCCGAAGCGCCGCTGGGGCTACTTCTGCCTCCCCATCCTCTGGGGCGACGAGTTCATCGGCCGCCTCGACGCCAAGGCCGAGCGAAAGCCCAAGACCCTCACCGTCCGCAAGCTGATGTTCGAGGCAGGCTTCAAGGACTTCGACGCCATGCTTTCGCCGCTCGCCGCCGAACTGCGGGCCTTCGCGGCCTTCAACGGCTGCGAGCGGGTTGCCGTCCACACTTCGTGCCCCGCGGCGCCCAGAGCCGCGCTCGTCCGCGAACTGAGAGATCCCCATCCTACCTCTGCTTCCTCTGCTACCTCTGCGTGAGACGTCCTTTCCTGTGGAGTCTCACGCCGAGGGAGCTGAGGCAGCAGAGGCCAGAAGCTGGAGAGAACCGCATGACCACCGAGTGGTGCAAAGAGAACTACGAGAAGAGCGTCACGTCCCACGCCTGGGGCGCGACGCCCTACGACGCCGGCTGGGACGGGAGCGCGAAGTACGGCGAGGATCTGCCCGCCTCCACCGAGCTGCGAGCGATATTCGACGAGGAGATGGCTCTCGGGGCCGTGCCCGACTGGGCCGTCGAGATCATCCGCAGGATGATCGGGCCGCTGCCCATGTGCGGCCACTACGCCTTCCCGAAGCCGCTCCTCCAGATCTGCGAGGCCATCGGCGGCGAGAAGGCCGCGGCCTTCGTCTGCGGATGCTACACGGCGGATGCGGCGCGGAAGACGCTGATGTCCTACTACGTCTACTGCCTCGATGCCTGGCGCAAGCATGCCCCGCCCGACGTCGCCAAGGCGGAGTTGGCGATGCGCAGGTGCTTACCTCTGCTTCCTCCGCTACCTCCGCGTGAACCGTCTTTTCCTGAAGGGTCTCACGCCGAGGCAGCAGAGGTAGCAGAGGAAATCGGCACAGCCCAATTGGGTAAGGACTGGCCGACGATACTCGATGCCATCTACAGAACGCTCGGCGCCCCCTCCCCGCCCAAGCAGGCCGCGATTCGGCGACTCGTTCACCGGCTCCGCTGGTGGCTCAAGACGCTCATCTGGGACGACGACAGGCGAGACCGCTTCCAGCTCGACGTCTACTCGGGCGATGCTCGCGGCGACGAGGCGCATCACAGCGCCTACGGCAACTCGCCCTTCGGCGACCCGTTCTTCGAAGAGAAGAAGCTGCCCGAAGTCCAGCGGCTCGACAAGCAGATCGCCGACACGGTGCCCAACGGCCAGGGGTTGGTCGACCGCATCGAGAGCACGTGGCTGTGTGCGCCCAAGGCCTTCCGCTACCTCGAGCGGATCCTCCTCGAGATCGGCGCCATCGGCTCCGGCAAGCCGCCAAAGAGCAACGCCTCAATTCTCCAGTGCGAGGACACGTACCCCGATGCCGCGTCCCACAAAGCCTGGTACGCCGCGTTCATGGCGTCGCTTGCGGCGTGGCTCGACGCGCCGTCTTTGTCCGCATGTAACGCCGCCATCTTGGCGGCTGGCGCGGGGGCATCTTGCCCCCGCAGTGGCGGGTTATTCACAATAGTGCCCGCCACGGACAGCCAGCAGGGTGCTGGCGTCACACCAGACGCACGACTGCTCCTGGGCGAGCCGACGCCCGTCAAGCACTGGCTCGTCCGGCTCTTCCGCCACAAGCTGCACCTCTACGAGAAGCACGATCCCTTCGGCAATCTCGTCGGCGCCAAGTCGACAGGGAAACGTGGCACGAAGACGATCTGACTGGAGACCGGATCACTATGGCGTTGATCGAAGACCTGATGCGATATGCTGAGGACAGGGGCGTCGACCTCGTCGGCTGCACGCATGTGGAGCCGTTCTTCGTCGGCGAGGAGCGCCGAAAGGTCGATCCGCGCGACGCGATGGCCAACGCCGAGACCTTCGTCATCGCCGCGTGCTACATGTACGGCTTCGACACCGCCGAGCCGTCGCAGCCCGGCCGGCCGCGCGGGCGGCTGGGGCCGTGGACGCGCGGCTCGATGGCCGCCGTCGGCCACGGGGAGCGGACCCTACGCCGCTTCTTCGAGGAGCGCGGCTTCAAGGCCCTGCCAGTCGGCGACTTCCCGCTGAAGATGGCTGCCGTCCGCTCCGGGGTCGCGTTCTACGGCAAGAACAGCATCGTCCACGCCGACGGCTTCGGCTCCTATCTCAAGTTCTCGGCCATCCTCACCAACGCGAAGCTCGATTGCGTGGACCGGCCCGTCGAGACTTCCGACTGCGGCGACTGCACGGCCTGCGTCGCCGCCTGCCCGACGAATGCCCTGGCCGAGCCGGTCCGCCTGAATCGGAGCCGCTGCATCACGGACATGTTCTGGGGCCGCCCGATTCCGCGCGAACTCCGGCCGAAGACGAATGGCTACATCTTCCGCTGCGGCTTCTGCCAGGACGCCTGCCCGAAGAACCACGGGCTGAAGCCCCGCGCCGCCTGGCCCTTCCCGCTGGACGGCCCGACCGACCGCCCGGAGCTGATCCCGCTCCTCCTGGGCGACGAAGGCTACTACCGTGCGGCTCTGCCCGAATTCGCCCTGCGAGCCGGCATCGACACCCTCCGCCGCAACGTCGCCATCGCCCTGGGCAACAGCGGCGATCCGGCGGCCGTGCCCGCCTTGATCCATGCCCTCCG
>Ga0315273_10004474_pt1 | contig 17126 bp, 10 predicted proteins | sample YL17G02_0_MG_FD_205753 | JGI IMG/M metagenome (GOLD analysis project Ga0315273, IMG submission 205753) | Sediment microbial communities from Yellowstone Lake, YNP, Wyoming, USA - YL17G02_0 | ecosystem: Environmental > Aquatic > Freshwater > Lake > Sediment | place: USA: Wyoming | collected... | reverse complement strand
CTCGAGCAAGAGCAGGAGGCGCGGCTGGCGCAGCTCGGCTGGTTCCGCACGCTCCTGGCCTGGATCGGGGCGGCGGTCGTCCTGGTGATCCTGCTGGCGCTGCTGGCGGCGTACACCGCCCGGGCCCAGCCGCGCGTCGCGCGGTCCTTCCCGCGGACGCTGATGCTCGCCATCCTGTGCCTCCTCGTGGTGGGCGCGTCGAAGGCGATCGCCCAGGCCAAAGGCCCCATGGAGCTCTACACGCTCCTCGTGGCGGTGGCGGCCATGATGGCGGCGGTGGCCTATACCGAGACCTTCGCCATGGCCCTCGGGGCGGCGATGGTCGTGCTGGTGGCCATCGCAACGCGGGCCGACCTGAACTGGGCGATCACGGCGGCCGTGGGCAGCACAGCGGCCATCCTGGCGCTCGGCGAGATCAACAATCGATCCAAGCTGGTGAAAGTCGGCGCCCTGGCCGGGCTGGCCTTCCTCCTGACGCAAAGCGCGCTGGCGTTCTGGCAGCTCGACTACGGGGGCACGGAGCTCAAGCAGATCCTCAAGACCGTCCTCCTGCCGTCGTTCCTGTACTTCGGCATCGGCCTGGCGGCCGGCATCCTGATGCTCGCCATCCTGCCGTTCATCGAGCGGCTCTTCGGCATCGTCACCAACATCAGCCTGCTGGAGCTGTGCAACGTGAACCAGCCCGCCCTCAAGCGGCTGGCGCTCGAGGCGCCGGGCACCTACACGCACAGCCTGCTGATCGGGACGCTGGCCGAGGCCGCCGCCGGGGCCATCGGCGCCAACGGCCTCGTGGCCCGCGTGGGCGGCTACTTCCACGACATCGGCAAGGTCACCAAGCCCCACTATTTCATCGAGAACCTGGAGGAAGGCCCCGGCCCGCACACCAAACTGACGCCTGACAAGAGCCGCGACATCATCATGGCCCACGTCAAGGACGGCGTGGACATCGCGGACCGCCTGGCCCTGCCGCACGTCATCAAGCAGTTCATCGCCGAGCATCACGGCACGATGCTGATGGAGTTCTTCTACCGCGAGGCCGAGCGGCGGGCGCAGGCCGGCAGCGGCCCCCCGCCCGTCGAGGCCGAGTACCGCTATCCCGGGCCGAAGCCGCACAGCCTCGAAACGGCCATCGTCATGCTGGCCGACGCCGCCGAAGGCGCCACGCGCAGCCTCTCCGAGCACACGGCCGACAAGCTCCAGGCCACGGTGCACGAGATGGTCATGAAGCGGCTGCTCGACGGCCAACTGGACCGCAGCGGACTGACGCTGAACGACCTTCACAAGATCGAGGAGACCTTGACGAAGACCCTCCTTTCTGTTTATCATGGGCGTGTTTCCTACCCGCCCCAGCCCGAGGTGGGCGCAGCGGCGGAAGGCGGGGAGGCGGGCCGTCAGCCGGGCGCCGGCGGGAACCCTTCGGCGAAGGCGGGCAGCGCGCGGACCGGCGGATCCCAGACGCCCGCGGCCGGTCCGCCTTAGCAAAGGCCGGCGCGCGGGGCGCCGTCCGCAGGGGGGCAGCCGTTCGGCGGTCTTGATTCAAGGTGCGCGGACGAAGCACGGAGCAGCCATGGCCAAGATCGAGATCACGGACCTTCAGGATCATGTAAGGTTGGACAAGAAAATCATTCTCCAAATCATCCGCCGCGTCATGAAGGCGGAAGGCCGGTCGGCGAAGAGCCTCAGCATCGTCCTGACCGACAACCGCCACATTCGCGACCTCAACCGCGAATACCTGGGCCGCGACGGGTTGACCGACGTCATCAGCTTCCCCCTGGAGGACCTGGACTGGCCGGTCGAGAACCACGTCGGCGCCAGCGCCGGCCTCAACGGCGAGATCATCGCGTCGGCCGAACGGGCCCTTCACCAGGCCGAGGCTACGCACGGCGACGCCCAGGCCGAGCTCCTGCTCTACCTCGTCCACGGCCTCCTGCACCTGATGGGGTACGACGACCGTTCCCCCCAGGACGCCAAGCGGATGCACGGGCGAGAGGATGCCCTGCTGGAGGAGCTCGGGTTCACCAGCATCTACGCCGGCCGTCCGAGCATCCAGTAGGAGACGCGCGTTTGCCGTTCACCGTGTGGTTCGTCCTCGGGGTCGCCGCGGCCGGTGCCACGCTCTTCTTTGCCCTGACGCACAGCGCGCTGCGGCTGTTCTCGCGCCACCGCCTCGAAAACGTCTTGCGCGCGCGCGATCGCCTCGGCGACCTCGCCCGTCTCTACCGTTACCACGAAGCGCTGATCCAGACGGTCCGCTCGCTGCACGTCGTCGCCCTGATCGGTTTGGCGGCGCTCGCGCTGGCGTGGGCGACAGACAGGTTCGGGCCCACGGCGCTCGGGTGGATCGTCGGCACGGCGCTGGCGGCGCTGGTGGGCGTGATCCTCGGCGGCATCGTTCCCATGGCGTGGGCCAAGTACGCCGCCGAGAGCGTCCTGGTGGCGACGCTTCCGGTGTGCCAGGCGATCCGGGTGGTCTTCTCGCCGATCCAGCGGGTCCTGGGCGTTCTCGACCGCCTGGTCGGGCGCATGGCGGGCGCGTCGGAGGAAGGCCACGCCGCGTCGCACATCGAGGAGGAAATCCGCAGCGTCCTCAGCGAGGGGGAGCGCGAAGGCGTTATCCAGGAAGACCAGAAGGACATGATCGAGAGCGTCCTCGGGTTCCGCAAGACCGACGCCAGCCAGGTCATGACCCCGCGCACCGACATCGTGAGCATCGACGTGGGGGCGAGCACCGAGGAGGCCCGCGCCCTCGTCGCCCGGTCGAACCACAGCCGCATCCCCGTCACGCGCGGCAACATCGACACCGTGGTGGGCATCCTGTATGCCAAGGACCTGCTGAACCGCGCCTGCGGCGTGGGGGCCGACGATCAGCTTCACGTCAAGGACGTGATGCGCCCGCCGCTGTTCGTGCCCGAGACCAAGAAGCTCCACGAGCTGCTGCGCGGCTTCCAGGGCGACAAGGTCCACATGGCTATCGTGCTGGACGAGTACGGCGGCACGTCGGGCCTGGTGACCATCGAGGACGTCGTCGAGGAGATCGTCGGCGAGATCGTGGACGAGTACGAGCAGGAGCCGCCCAAGACGATCCGCAGCGTCGGCGAGCGGTCCTTCGAGGTCGAGGCCCGCGTCCGCATCGGCGAGTTGAACGGCGAGCTCGGCCTCGCCCTGCCGGAGGGCGAAGACTACGAGACCATCGGCGGCTACGTCCTCGCCCGGCTGGGCTATATCCCGAAGGCCGGCGAGACGCTCGAACAGGGCAACCTGAGGATCACCGTGCTGGAGGCGGATGAGAGGCGGATTGCGCGGGTGCGTCTTGACTTGGCGGTGCCGACCAAGAATGACGAATGATGAAGCCCGAATGACGAATGAATGACGAAAAGACAATGACGAATAAGAACGCTGGCGGCATGCCCCCGCCGCCTTTCGCGTACGCACCTGAGTTCAGCAGAGAACACGCCCTTCCCATTTCGGCAGTTCGTCATTCGTCATTGCCGTTTGATTCGTCATTCGGGCTTCGTCATTCGTCATTCCGGGCGGGGGGGTCGCGTTATGGCTGTCCATAAGTCCCAGGTTCTGATCCTGAAGTGCCAGGACTGGAGCGAGACCAGCCAGGTGGTCCACCTGCTGGCGCGCGAGGTCGGCCGCCTGCGGTGCCTCGCCAAGGGCTCGCGGCGCGGGCTGAACCCCTTCAGCGGGCCGCTCGACCGGTGGGTCCTCGGCGAGGCGGTCTTCAGCATCCCCGACTCCAACCGCCTCGCCACCCTGATGGAGCTCTACGAGACCGAGCGGCTCGAGGGCCTCCGCCGCCGGTTGCCGGCGTTCTACGGGGCATCGTACGCCACCGAGCTGGTGATGACCCTCGTGCCCGACCTCGAGCCCCAGCCGCCCGTCTTCGACCTCGTGGTGCAGACGTTCCGCCTGCTCGCCGAAGTCGAGCCCGAGGCCTGCCGGGCCGTCACGTTCGCCTTCGCCTGGCGGCTCCTGGCCCTGCTGGGCTACATGGCGGAAAGCGGCCGGTGCGTCGAGTGCCAGGCGCCTGTGGCGGTGGGAGAGCCGGTGAATTACAGCGCGGGCCTGGGCGGGCCCCTGTGCGCGAAGTGCCGGCCGGAGGGCCGGACCCACCACCTCACCGGCAAGACGGCCCAGGCGATGGCCTTCCTGGCCTCGGCCGACTGGGAGGAGATTCCCCGGGTCCGCCTCAGCCAGGCAACCGCCAACCAGATGCGGTCGGTCCTCACGGCCCGGGTGGCGGAACTGGCCGGGAAGGAACTTTCGGCCTCCAGGTACGTTTGACTATACGTGGCCGCGGCCGACAGTATAATGGGGCGGCTGGGTGCGTATAGTGCCAAAAGGAGGGTGGGCCGACGGCCCGCCCGGTGAAAGGGCGACGCGAGTGAGGCGCCTGCTGACATCCCTGATCATCTTCGGCGTGGTGGCGGGCCTCTCGTCGCCGGCCTGGGCCAAGTGGGTTTGGCGCGACGGGCGGTGGATCTACGTCGAGACGGCCGAGCCCGCGCTGCCCGAGCCGAAGACGCCGGCGCCCGAGGCGCCGCCGCCCCCGTTGCCGCCGACGCCCAAGGCCGAGACGCCCCCTGAGAAACCTGCGCCGAAGCTCGAGACACGCGCGCCGAAGCCGGAGACGCCGGCGCCGGGCGAAGAGAAGCCCGCGGCGCCGAAGTCCGACACCGTCTCTCCGGCCTGGCCGAGCGAGACGGTGCGCCCCGGCCAGTCCGGCAAGGGCGAGGAATCGCTGCCGTGGTGGAAGCGCAGTTGGGGCTGGGGCTGGGGGAACGACGACAAGCTGATCCTCGCGCAAGGCAAGGCGGAGTTGGCGGCGGGCAACAACCGCCTGGCCGCCTCAACGCTGAGCAGGCTGATCAAGAACTCGCCGACCTCGCCCCTTCGCGAAGAGGCCATGTGGCTCCGGGCCACAGCCTTGGTCGCGGTGAAGGAGTATTACCAGGCTTTCGAGCAATACGAGGAGCTGATCACGCAGTATGCGGGCAGCCCGCACTACCGCGAAGCGATGGAGAAGGAGATCCAGATCGGCGAGCTCTTCCTCGCCGGCGAGCACCGCAAGATCTGGGGCATGGCCCTCATGATCGCGGCCGAGAGCGAGGGCCTCGAAATCCTGCGCAAGGTCTACGAGCACCAGCCGGCCGGCGAGGTGGCCGCCGGCGTGGTCCTGAAGATTGCCGACTATCATTGGTCCAAGGGCAACTGGATGGAGGCCGAAGACTACTACGACAAGTACTGCCGCGAGTACCCCAACGGCGACGCCGTCCTCCAGGCCGAGCTTCGACGGGCCAAGTGCGCTATCGAAAGGTGCCGCGGGGCGCGGTATGATACGACCGTCCTGCAACTGGCGTACGATCGGCTGCGGCAGTTCCAGGCGAAGTTCCCGGACGTGGCCGAAAAGGAGAACGTCCCGGCCCTGGTGGCCGACGTGCGGAACCGGCAGGCCCAGGCGCTCTACGAGATCGCGGCCCGCTATCACCGGGCCGGCCAGGTCCTGGCGGCGGCGTACTATGCCGAACGCCTCCGGGAGCGGTTCCCGGATTCGTCCTGGAACGCTATCGCGGCGAAGTTCCTGGCCGAGACCCAGGTCCGAGAGGAGCCAACCAAGTGAACACGGCGCGGATAGTTCTGGGACTCGTGGCCTCGGCGGCCGTGCTGGCCGCCGGCTGCGGCTACAGCATGGAGCCGCTGCACCGGACCGACGTGCGGACGGTGGCGGTGCCGATTTTCGCCTCGAAGGAGTTCCGCCGGAACCTCGAGTTCGGCCTCACGCAGGAACTCGTCAAGATGATCGAGCTCAAGACGCCCTACAAGGTCGTCCAGGACCCGAAGCGGGCCGACTCGGAGCTGCGCGGCGAGGTCACGCACCTGAGCGCCCCCGTGCTGACCTTGGACGTGCGGACCGACCGCCCGCAGGACGTCCAGGTGACGCTGTACTGCTGGTTTGAGTGGAAGGACCTGCGCACCGGTGAGATCCTGGCCAAGCGGGAGCGGATCGCCGGCTCCGCCAACTACGCGGTGGCGATCGGCGAGACGCTCGATTCCGCCACCAACGAGGCCACGCGGCGCCTGGCCGAACGCATCGTCGAGGCCATGGAGAAGGATTGGTAGTTCATGAGCCAGAACGATTTCGACGAGCAACCGGGCGGTTCCGAGGGGCGACCCCAGGGCCCGCGCTTCCGCGGCCTGGTGGGGTGGCTTCTGATCGGCGCGCTGGCGGTCTTTGTCTTCTGGGCCCTCAGCCGCGACTGGTACGGCAAGCACGAGCTCTCGCGCGAGCAGCTCGAGCAACTGTTCGCCAACCCCGACGCCGTCAAAGAGTTCTGCGTCAGCGGCAACGTCCTCAAGGGCAAGATCAACACCAAGGCCGGACGGGAATACGAGAGCCAGTTCGGCCCCGGCGCGGACTTCACGGTCCAGCTCGACCCGCTCGAGGTGCCCGCGATCCTCGAACGCATCCGGACGAACGCGAAGCTCCTCGCGCTGTTCCACGACGAGAAGGGCCGCAGCTACATTCCCGAGGATCCGTTCATCTACCAGTCGCTCCTGGCGATGCTGCCGTGGCTGTTCATCCTGGTGGGCATCTGGTTCTTCGTCTCGCGGCAGATGCGCGCCGCGTCGGGGCCGGGCGGCGTCCTGAGTTTCGGCCGCAGCCGCGCGCGCCTCGCCAAGAAGGAGCGCGTCAAGGTCACGTTCGACGACGTGGCCGGCATCGAGGACGCCAAGGAGGAAGTCCAGGAGGTCGTGGAGTTCCTGCGGCACCCGGACCGCTTCACCACGCTGGGCGGGCGGATTCCGCGCGGGGTCATGCTGGTGGGGCCGCCGGGATCGGGCAAGACGCTCTTGGCGAAGGCCATCGCCGGCGAGGCCAACGTGCCCTTCTTCTCCATCAGCGGCTCGGACTTCGTCGAGATGTTCGTCGGCGTCGGCGCCAGCCGCGTCCGCGACCTCTTCCGCATGGCCAAGGAATCCAGCCCGTGCATCATCTTCCTCGACGAGATTGACGCCGTCGGCCGCAAACGCGGCATGGGCTACACCGGCGGCCACGACGAGCGCGAGCAGACCCTCAACGCCATCCTGGTCGAGATGGACGGCTTCGACACCAACGAGCAGGTCATCGTCATCGGGGCCACCAACCGGCCCGACGTCCTCGACCCGGCCCTGCGCCGTCCCGGGCGGTTCGACCGCGAGGTCGTCGTCCACCTGCCCGACATCAACGAGCGCGAGCAGATCCTCAAGGTCCACGCCAAGAAGATCAAGCTGGATCCGGGGGTCGACCTGGCCGTGGTGGGGCGCGGCACGCCGGGCTTCAGCGGCGCCGACCTGGCGGCCATCATCAACGAGGCCGCCATCCGCGCCACGCTCCTCGGCAAGACCGCGGTGCAGCAGGACGACATGGAGGAGGCCCGCGACAAGGTCCGCTGGGGCCGCACCAAGCGCAGCCGGGCCATGGACGAAGAGGACAAGCGCCTCAGCGCCTACCACGAGGCCGGCCATGTGCTGATGTCGCTCCTCATGGAGCCCGACGTCGAGCCGCTGCACAAGGTCAGCATCATCCCGCGCGGCCTGATGCTCGGCGCCACGATGTTCCTGCCCGAGAAGGACCGGTACACCATCAGCCGGCGGATGTGCCTCGGCCAGCTCAAGGTCGCGTTCTCGGGACGCATCGCCGAGGAGCTCTTCTGCAAGGACATCACCTCGGGCGCCTCCGACGACATCCGCCATGCCACGGCGATCGCGCGGCGCATGGTCATGGACTGGGGCATGAGCGACCGCATCGGGCCCATCCGCTACACGCCCGGCGAAGACACCACCCCGTGGGGCGCCGACGTCTTCGGCCCCAAGGAACACAGCGACGCCACCGCTCACGAGATCGACGTGGAAGTCGAGACCATCATCAACACGAACTACCACCAGGCCAGGGACCTCATCGAGCGCAATCGCGAGGCGCTCCAGCGCATCGCCGAGGCCCTCGTGAAGCGCGAGGTCATGAGCGCCGACGAAGTACGACAGACGATCGCCGGCCTCCCCCTCGTCCGGCCGGAGCGCCCGGCGGCCTCGGCCCCGTCGGCCTCGTAGCCCGCCAGGAGCCGCCCGTGCTTTCGCTGAGGCTCAACGCGCGAGTCATCGCGGCTATGAATACAACGCCATTAGCCGATGAATTACGCTACCTCGGCGCCCCGCAGGAGCAGAGCATCCTGTGGCACGGCGACCTGCTCGGCCTCGCCCTCGAGCGGCTTGACCCGCCGGAGCACGACGCCCTGCGGCAGGCCGTGCACGAAACCCCTGGCGTCGCCGTCCATCTCGTCGCGCCGAACGGACCCGAGACCGCGGGAAAAGTCCTTCTCATCGCCACCCGCAGGGCCCTGAGGGAAATGGCCGCACTCTTGGCGCAACCGCGGTTCGGCCAGGCGGCGATGGCCGCGGAGATCCGCCGGGCCCTCGACAACTACGACCGCCGCCGCTTCGACATTCGCCTCAAAGGGCGGCGGCTGGTTGTCGGCCCCCGCCCCGCCCTCATGGGCGTCGTGAACGTCACGCCCGACAGTTTCAGCGACGGCGGCCGCCATTTCGACCGCCGCGAGGCGGTCGCCCACGGCTGCCGCCTGGCCGAGGAGGGGGCCGACATCATCGACGTCGGCGGCGAGTCCACGCGCCCGCAGAGCGACCCGGTCAGCCAAGAGGAAGAGCTCGCCCGGGTCCTCCCGGTGATCGAGGGCCTTGCCTCTCGCACCCGCGCGGCCATCAGCATCGACACGCGCCACGCCCGCGTGGCCCGCGAGGCCGTCGGGGCCGGCGCGTCGCTCATCAACGACGTGACCGCCCTCCAGGGCGACCCGGCCATGGCCGGCGTGGCCGCCGAGACCGGCGCGGGCGTCGCCCTCATGCACATGCTCGGCGAGCCCAAGACGATGCAGGACAACCCCCGGTACGAGCACCTCATGGCCGACATCTGCCGGCACCTCCGGCGCGGCATCGAGGCCGCCCTGGCCGCCGGCGTGCCGGAAGACGCCGTGCTCGTCGATCCCGGCATCGGTTTCGGCAAGACCCTCGAGCACAACGTGGCGATCCTGGCCTGTCTCGGGCAACTGCGCACGCTGGGCCGGCCCATCCTGATCGGCGTGAGCCGCAAGCGCTTCATCGGCCAGTTGACCGGCGTCGAGACGCCGGCCGAGCGGACGTACGGGACCGCGGCCGCCTGCGCGCTGGCGGTGGCGGCGGGGGCCCTGGTGCTACGGGTCCACGACGTCGGCCCGATGCGCCAGGCCGCGGCGGTGGCTTCGGCCATCGTGCAGGCGGGGGAGGAAGCGCCATGAGGGACGTCCTCAACTACCTCAAGACCCGCTACAACAGCTTCGACCGTACCGACGCGCTGGAACTGCTGCTGATCGGCCTGGTGATCTACTTCGTGTACCGCAGCCTGCGCGGGACGCGCGGCGCGCGGGCGGTCCGCGGCTTCATCTTCCTCCTGGTGACCAGTTTTGTGCTGCTGCGGCTGCTGGCCGACTACTTTCAGATGGAGCGCCTCAAGTTTCTCTATACCGCCCTGGTGCCCGTCCTGGCCCTGCTGGCGGTCATCGTCTTCCAGCCCGAGCTGCGGCGGAGCCTGATGCGCCTGGGCGACAACCGGCTCTTCCGCCGGTTCCTGAAAGAGGGGGCGTCGGCGTTCGTCGACCGCATCGTCCGGTCGGTCGCCACGCTCAGCCGCAACCGCATCGGCGCCATCGTGGCGGTCGAGCGCGAGGCCCGGCTCGGCGCCGTCAGCGAGACGGGCACGGCGGTCGATGCGGAACTGACGAGCGACCTCCTGACCACCCTCTTCTGGCCCGGCTCGCCGTTGCACGACATGGGTGTCATCATCCGGGGCGGCCGGATTGCCGCCGCCGGCTGCGAGTTCCCCCTGTCGCACCAGGCCATCCTGGACCCGCACCTGGGCACGCGGCACCGCGCGGCCGTCGGCCTCACAGAGGAGACCGACGCCGTCGTCGTGGTGGTGAGCGAGGAGACCGGCAACATCTCGCTGGCCGAGGGCGGCCAACTCGAGGGACCGCTCACACCCGATCAACTCCGCGACCGGCTGATGGAGCTCCTGAGCGGCGAAGGCGCCACGCTGACGGAACACTCCCTTGCCACGGCGCAGGAAGCGTCGCCGCCCGAAACGACCCACGAAGGACCCACGGACCCCGCCTCGCCATGAGCGAACGCATCCGATCCATCCTGGCCGTCATCGTCCTGACGATCGCGGTCTGGGTCTGGGCCGACCTCGAACAGCCCGCGCCAGGCACCCAGCAGGTGCCCGTCCGCGTGTCGGTGCCGCCGGACTACGTGGTCCGCAGCGTCACGCCGGAGTTCCTGACGGTGAAGTTCAAGGGACCGGTAGGCGAGATTCGGGCCCTCAAGGCCTCGCCCGAGGAAATGGTGTGCCGCTTCGACCTTTCGGAGTCCCAACTGAAGAACAACCGCCTCACGCTGCACGCCCGCGACGGCTTCCGCCACTGGGCCAAGCGGCGCGTGGACGTTGTGGCCATCGAGGAGGAGCGCACCGACGTGGCGGACCGCGACATCACGGTCGTCGTCGACCGCCTCATCCGCCTGAAGAACGTGCCGGTGGTGGTCACCGTGCCGCCGGGGGTCCTCGCCTCGGTGACGCCGCCCGACCCGCCGCAGGTGACGGCCCGCGTGGCGGAATCGCAGCTTCGCGGCCTTCCCGCCGCCAAGCAGGTCGCGGTGGCCGTCGTGCCCGTTGAGCGCCTCTCCGAGAACCAGGAGGTGCCGCTCGACCTGGCGCTGGAGCCGCGCCTCGGCGGGACCGACGGCATTGAGGCCGCCTTCGAGCCGTCGTTCGTCAAGGTCACGGCGAAACTCCAGTCCAAGCCCGTGGCGAAGAGCTTCCCGCGCGTGCCGGTCTTCATCTCGGCCACCGAGGACGTCCTGCGGAAGTACCGCATCGTGTTCCAGCAGCCCGAGAACGACCTGTGGGTCGACCTGGAGGTCCAGGGGCCCGCGCCGGACGTCGAACGCCTCAAGGCCCAGGACCTGCGGGTCCTCCTGATCGTCACGAGCCAGCACACGCCGAACCCCGGGTCGTGGCTGCCGGGCGAGTTGACCGTGGTGGGCCTGCCGCCCAACGTCAAGCTCACCAAGCCCCTCCCGGCGATCAACTTCAACCTGGAGAAGCCGGTGGAGAAGCCGCCGACGCCGTAAAGCGCATTAGCACGGGACGCTGGCACTGGAGGATGTGCTTATGGCGAAGGCCGCCCAACGCGACACGACGGGACCGGAAAGCTGGGCCGAGAAGGCCCAGGCCATCGGCCGGCGCGCCCGCGCCGCCGCCCGGCAACTGGCCGGCGCCGGCACGAACGTCAAGAACGCCGCCCTCAAGGCGATGGCGGGTGGCCTTCGCTCCCGGTCCGCCGAGATCCTCAAGGCCAGCGCCGCCGACGTCGCGGCCGCCCGGCAGGCGGGCACCAGCGCCGCCCTGGTCGATCGCCTGACCCTCACGCCGGACCGCCTCGAGACGATGGCGCGCAGCCTCGACGAGATCGCCGAGCTCCGGGACCCCGTCGGCGAGATCCTCGAAGGCTACGTCCGCCCAAACGGCCTCCAGATCCAGCGCGTCCGCGTGCCCCTGGGCGTCGTCATGGTCATCTACGAGGCGCGGCCGAACGTGACCAGCGACGTCGCCGCCCTGTGCCTCAAGAGCGGCAACGCCGTCATCCTGCGCGGGGGCAAGGAGGCGCTCGGCTCGAACCTCGCCATCCACCGCGTCCTGGCGGAGGCGGTGCAGGCGCAGGGCCTGCCCGCCGACGCCGTCCAGATGATCGACAACCCGGACCGCGCGCTCGCAACCGCCCTCTTGAAAGAATCGCGGTATATCGATGTCATCGTGCCGCGCGGGGGCGAGGAGCTCATCCGCGCCGTCGCGCGCGAATCCTCCATCCCCGTCATCAAGCACTACAAGGGCGTCTGCCACGTGTACGTCGACGACCTGGCGGACCTCGACATGGCCGAGGCCATCTGCTTCAACGCCAAGGTCCAGCGGCCCTCGACCTGCAACGCCATGGAGACGATGCTGATCCACAAGGACGTGGCGGCGAGGTTCCTGCCGCGCATCGGCCGGCGCCTCGCCGAGGCCGGCGTCGAGATCCGCGGCTGCGACCGCACACGGCGCCTCTGGCCGTCCGCCAAGCCCGCCGCCGAGGCCGACTGGTATGCCGAGTATCTCGATCTCATCCTGGCCGTCCGCGTGGTCGACAGCCTCCAGGAGGCCATTGACCACATCGCCGAGTACGGCTCGAACCACACCGACGCCATCGTCTCCGAGGACCTCCGCCACGTGCAGCAGTTCATCCGCGACGTGGATTCCTCGAGCGTCATGGTCAATACCACGACGCGGTTCTCCGATGGCGGCGAATACGGCCTGGGGGCCGAGGTCGGCATTTCCACCGACAAACTCCACGCCCGCGGCCCCATGGGCTGCCGCGACCTGACCACCTATAAATGGCTCGTCTTCGGCACGGGCCAGCTCAGGACGTAGGATCAGGCAAGAGAGACCCGCCAGGGAGCCTGGGACCGCCCGAAAGGGGGCTGGGGCAGGCACAAGACGGGAAAAGTCGGGTAATTGGGACACATTCCTTGCCTTCCGGCCCGCCATGTTGTATTATTCCAGGGGCTACACATCGTTCCATGGGGGTTGCGGCACCTCAGGGCTGGCGAAAGGGCGTTTCATGTTCCGGAAGGCCGTAGGTCAGACTTCAGCCTGGCCGCTCTTTGAAGCGCTCGAGCCCCGAACGCTCCTCAGTACCCTTTCAATCGGCAACCTCATCCTCCCCGAAGGCAACAGCGGTCAGAAGGACTTCAATTTCACGGTCAGCCTCTCCGAAGCCGCCCCCCAGGACGTCACGGTGCACTACCGTACGGCCGACGGCACGGCCGTGGCCGGGCAGGATTACGTGACGGTGACCGACGGGGTGGTCACCATCCCCGCCGGGCAGCTCCTCGGCACCGCCAGGGTCGAGGTCATAGGCGACGTTACCTTTGAGTCTTTTGAGACACTCTCGGTCCAACTCTTCAACCCGGAGGGCGCCAGCATCGCCCGCGGCCAAGCCACGGGGGCGATTCTCAACGACGACCGCGTGGCTGGTCCCCTTGTGGCGTGGGGGAGTAATCTACAGCACCAACTCGAGGTCCCCACCGGAAACAACTTCGTGGCCGTCGACGCCGGGGAAACCCGGGGCATAGCGCTCAAGGCCGACGGTTCCATAGTGGCCTGGGGCCAGGATCTCATCGGAGACGGCACGCCCCCGGCCGGAAACTTCGTAGACATCGCCGCAGGATACACCCACTACCTGGCGCTGAAGGCCGATGGTTCCCTGGCGACGTGGGGCGGCGGCGGAAGCAGCGTGAACCCGCTCCCGGCGGGGAACGACTTCACGGCCATCGCCGCCGGCGCCGACTTCGGTCTGGCCGTGAAGGCCGACGGCTCCCTCGTGGGGTGGTGGCGCGCCCCCGATCATGGCGGCAACTCAGATTATGGCCAGATTGACGTCCCGGCGGGCATCAATTACGTGGCCGTCGCCGGCGGGTACGCTTATGGACTGGCGCTGAGGTCCGACGGCTCCTTGGCGGCTTGGGGAAGCCCCGGCTTCGGCCTGACCAATCCCCCCGCCGGGAACGACTTTGTGGCTGTCGCCGCCGGGGCCATGCACGGCCTGGCCCTCAAGTCAGACGGCTCGCTGGTCGCCTGGGGCAGCAACCAATACGGTCAGACCAACATCCCCGCCGGCAACGATTTCGTCGCCATCGCGGCCCGCGGCCTGGACAGCGTTGCCCTGAGGGCCGACGGCACCGTCGTCGCGTGGGGAGACGGCGCGCTGGGCCAGTTGAACGTGCCTGCCTCCAACACCTTCGGCACCATCGCCACGGGCGGGCCCTTTGGCCTGGCGATCGAGAAGTACATTCTCACCATGACCCTGGCGCTGCCCGGCCCGGACGTCGTGTTCACCGAGAGGCAGCCGCCCATCGTGATCGATCCGGCGGCCACGCTCACCAATCCGAACATGCCCGACTTCGGCGGGGGAGTCCTGACCGTCGGCCTCACGGCCAACGCCGCGCCGGAAGATCGCCTGGCGGTCGGCAACCAGGGCTCCGGCCCGGGCCAGATCGGCGTCTCCGGCCAGACCGTTACGTATGAGGGCGTGCCCATCGGGACGTTCATCGGCGGAACGTCGGGCTCCCTGCCCCTGAAAGTCACGTTCAACGCCGACACGACGGTCGTGGCCGTCGAGACCCTTCTGCGGGCCATCACCTTCCGGAACGTGGGCGGGACAATGTCTGCCCTGCCCCGCACGGCGAGATTCTCGGTCACCGACGGGCATGGCGGCACGAGCAACCTGGCCGCCAAAACCATCGCCATGGTCGCGGTCAACGACCCGCCCGCGATCACGGCCCCCGCGGCCCAGACGACCGACGAAGACACCGACCTGGTCTTCTCGGCGGCGGCGCAGAACGGGATCTCCGTCGCCGACGTTGACGCCGGCGCGGCGCCGATCAAGGTCACGCTGACCGCCGCCCACGGCGTCCTCATCCTGGGGAGCACGGCCGACCTCGATTCGGTGACCGGCAACGGCACCGGCACGGTGACCTTCATAGGAACGCTTGACCATATCAACACAGCCCTCGACGGACTGGCCTTCCGGCCCGAGGCCGACTATAGCGGCGGCGCGGCCCTCCGGATCGACGTCGACGACCAGGGCGACGTTCCCGGATTGCCCGCCCAGACCGACAGCCGCACGGTGGCCCTCGCCATCGACCCGGTCAACGATAAGCCGGCCGCCAACCCCCAGGACGCGATCACCGGCGAGCACACGCCCGCCGTCATCGCCCTGACCGGCTCGGACCTGGAAACACCGGCCGCCCAGTTGACCTATGCCATCAGCCGGCAACCGCAGCACGGCACGGTCGTTCTCAACGGAAGCCAGGCCACCTATACGCCGGCCGGCCACTACAACGGCCCCGACAGTTTCACGTTCACCGTCACCGACAACGGCGACCCGGCCGGCAGCCACGCCAACCCAGGCGACCAGGCCAGCGACCCCGCCACGGTGAGCATCACGGTCACCCCCGTCAACGACGCCCCCGAGGCCCAGGGCCAGGCGGTGGGTACGCTCGAGGGCACGGCCGTCGAGATCACGCTCGTGGGCTCCGACCAGGAAACCCCCGCGGATCAACTGGTCTACACCCCGGCTGATCCGCAGCACGGAACCCTGACCCCCTTGGGCGGGGCGCACTTCCTCTACACGCCGGCGGGGAGCTACTGGGGGCCGGACAGCTTCACGTTCACCGTCACAGACAACGGCGACCCGGCCGGCGGCCACGCCAACCCGGGCGACCTGACCAGCGACCCCGCCACGGTGACGATCACCATCGGCCCCGTCAACAATCCCCCCGTGGCGCAAGACCAGCCGGTCGTCGCGTCTCAGCGCACGCCGGTCGACATCACGCTCGTGGGCACCGACCAGGAAACGGCCGCGGACCAGTTGATTTACACCCCGACCGATCCCCAGCACGGAACCCTGACCCCCTTGGGCGGGGCGCACTTCCTGTACACGCCGGCGGGGAGCTACTGGGGGCCGGACAGCTTCACGTTCACCGTCACCGACAACGGCGACCCGACCGGCAGCCACGCCAACCCGGGCGACCTGACCAGCGCCCCCGCCACGGTGAGTATCACCGTCGACCCCGTCAACGAGCCTCCCGTGGCGGACAGCCAGTCCGTGGAGACGCCGCAGCGTACGCCCCGCGAGATCGTTCTTTCGGGCACCGACGCGGAGACGCCGGATCAACTGACGTACACGCCCGCGGCGCCGCAGCATGGAACCCTGACCCCCCTGGGCGGTGCGCACTTCCTTTACACGCCGACGGGGGGATACTGGGGGCCCGACACTTTCACGTTCACCGTCACCGATGCGGGATGGCCGGTCGGCACCAATCCTGCCACCAGCACGCCCGCCACGGTCGACATCGCGGTCAACCGCATCGGCAATACGCCCCCCGTGGCGCTCGGCCAGTCGGTGACCACGACCATGAACACGACCAGCGTGACCAACCCCGTCGATATCACGCTGGTCGGCAGCGACAAGGAGACGACGGACCCCACCCAATTGACTTACACCCCGACCCAACCCCAGCACGGAACGCTGACCCCCTTGGGCGGCGCCAACTTCCGGTATTATCCGGCGCCGGATTACTGGGGGCCCGACAGTTTCACGTTCACCGTGACCGACCTGCCCCCGGGGCCGGGCGCCGATCCCGCCACGAGCAGCCCCGCTACGGTTGACATCCTGGTCTGCCCGTTCCAGCACATGACCTCGGGCGGCAAGGTCCAGTTCATTGACGCCGGCAGCCACCTGGTCACGGTCTCGCTGAAAGGCCCGGGGTCGGCAGACCTGCTGTTTGCCACCAAGCTCGAGCCGCACGATCTCATGGCGATCCTTCTGACGGGCACCACCGCCGCCTCTTCGCTCACGATCACCACGCCCGTCGGCGTGATAGCGAACATCGGCCGTCTCATCAAGGTCACGGGCTCGCTCGGCAGCATCGCCGCCGCCGCCACGCATCTGGGGGGCGATCTGAACGTCAGCGGCACGCTCGACGCCCTCGTGCTCAACAGCATGACCGGCCCGGCCACAATCCGGCTCGGCGGAGCGGCCGACGCGAAGAACAGCGCGAAGATGACGTTCGGCCAGGTGGCCGACGTCAGCATCGACTCCACGATGCCGATCGCCTCGATCGCGGCCAAGGAATGGCGCGAGATCGACGGCCTGCCCGACACCCTCTCGGCCCCGCGGCTGGGCGCCCTGACGATCAGCGGGGACGCGAAGTTGAAGCTGGCCGGCGATTTTGCAGCCGGCCTCACGCTTTCCGGCGCCGGCGTGATCGGCACGGCCAAGACCCTCGGCGCTGTCACGATCAAGGGCGCCGTCGCGCCGAGCACCTGGGACGTCACCGGCACCGCCGGCGCCCTGGCCATCGTCGGCTCGGTGGGCGTGGCCGGCCAGCCGTGGGTCCTCAAGAACGCCACGACCGTCGCCTCCCTGACGCTCGGCGAC
>Ga0315273_10004473_pt1 | contig 17128 bp, 17 predicted proteins | sample YL17G02_0_MG_FD_205753 | JGI IMG/M metagenome (GOLD analysis project Ga0315273, IMG submission 205753) | Sediment microbial communities from Yellowstone Lake, YNP, Wyoming, USA - YL17G02_0 | ecosystem: Environmental > Aquatic > Freshwater > Lake > Sediment | place: USA: Wyoming | collected... | reverse complement strand
ACTTTAAGATAATATAATTTTATTTGTGTCATATCAATATCATCAATTGAAACGAAGTTTCTTTCAAATCTTGCCGATGATTTATTCAATTTATTTGTTTCAACATAATAAATAAATTCCGACGCTTCTTTAAGATCAAAATATCGTAATAATGACAAATTTTCTTCACAATGAGTAACAGTTTCTATAATATTTGAATAATCTTCGTGAAGATAGTGTGGCATAACAATATATCCATCATTATTTATTAAAGGAATCGTTTTACGACAATCATAACTAACAATATTATGAATAATCGATTCGGGAAACTTTTCTTTAAAATCCGCAATAGTATGTGTTAACTCGTGTAATTTTGGCAATGTAGCAGATGATAATATAAAATTTGGTATAATATTTTTTTTCCAGTTATTCTTGATAATAGTATGTAATTCGTGGTGTTTATAATCCATTGTTATGGTTGGTTCATCCCAATAGGTTATTATATTGTTAATATCATTAAATGATGCCATATAAAACATCGCTGGCAAATAAGACCTAATATCGCAAATAATTATTTCAACTTTGTCTCCAACTGTATTATCCACTTTTCTTATTTGACCACTTCGTCTATCTTTAGTATATTCTTTGGCCGCAAAGTAATGTAAACGCACATCTTCCGCGGCAGAACAGCCAAATGCAAACGCAATTCGTTTACCTATTGAAATAGCCGATCTAGCAAGAGCAAGTCCTACGTGTCTGGCCGCACAAACAAATATAACTTTATATGTTTGTGATAGTCCAAGAGGCGTTAGCGTTTTTCCAGTACCAGTTGGGGCAATATATAAAATCAATTTTGGTTTAACACTTTTAATAGCAGCAAATATAGTTTTCTGATGATCGTATAATGATAAATCACTGTATTTTAATATATTTGGATTTTTTTCAATAATTTCGGATGAGTTACGAAGAATATACAGCAAATCAACATCCTTTTCGTAATTTTTTATAAATGTTTCAATAATTTCTTTTAAAAATCTATTTACTTTTTCGACATTATTTTTTATGAGTTTATTAAGTGTATAACAATAGTACATCCATTTATGATTATTTTTTTCTTTATAGTCAAGCATTTTTTCTAAATTATTATAGAGAACAAATTCATATATATTGTTATTACTACTAATTGTTTCAGTATTTAATCGGGATAATCTTATTTGGTCACTGCTTTTGAGTTTAACAATTGTAGCAACATTTATATAATAAATATCTTTATCTTCATCGCCGGTTTTTTTACGTGAACTTGTAAGACAAATAAATGAAATATTATATTTTTGAACGAGTGTTTTGATTTTATCAGCAAAGAAATTAGCATACAGAAATTCTTCAATTTGGTCGTTGTATTCTATCTTTAATTGTGTAAAGATAGAATTAGTGTTATTAACCTTTAATTGAACATTGGAAAATCCATTCACAATCAATTGCAATATTTCAAGTTCATCTTTATTAACAGGGATTTCAATTCCATCCCATTCAGACTTAGATAATTTACGTTGAGTTAGATCCATTTTTAAAAGAAGGGTATATACTAGTATAATATACTAATCTCTTTATATCCTTTTTATAATTCAATTTTTTTTAACCTATTTAAATATAAAATTGAATTTTAAAAATAATATAAGAGTATTCTTACATATATTACTAACAATGTACAAGATTGTCTCGATCGAAGGAAATATTGGTTCTGGTAAATCCACTTTACTTGAAAATATACGCAACTTTTATGATAATAATACAAATGTCATATTTTTACGCGAACCGGTTGATGATTGGGAACAAATTAAAGATAACGAAGGAAATACTATGTTAAAATTATTTTACGCTGATCAAGAGAAATATTCATTTGCATTTCAAATGATGGCCTATATTTCCCGACTAAAAATATTAAGAGATACCATTAATAAAATACAAAATGAAGTTTTATTTAAGGACTGTAACAAAGAATATGTTATTATTACAGAACGCAGTTTATACACCGACAGAGAAGTATTCGCAAAAATGTTATATAATCAAGGGAAAATTGAAAATGTTTGTTATCAAATTTATTTAAATTGGTTTGATGAGTTCGCAAAAGATTTTCCTATTAATTATTCTATATATGTTAGTACTGATCCAGTAAAATGCTATGAAAGAATTCACAAAAGAGCAAGAGATGGTGAAGAGGTTATTCCATTAGCATATTTAATTGATTGTCATAAATATCACGAAGACTTTTTAAATAATAGTAATATAATTAAAAATACATTATTTTTAGACGGTAATGTAGACATTTATAAAAATGAATCAGTGATTGATGAATGGTTAAATAAAATTAATATATTTATATTTTAATATTAAAGACTTTTTTACATATTTTTAAAATGGATACTTCTAAGTTAATTAATATTGTCGTTGATTGTCCGCACTGTAAAGAACCTATTTTAATTGAACAACTTAATTGCTGTATTTTTCGTCACGGGGTCTTTAAAAATAATAGATTACAAATTGATCCTCATACACCTAAGAATCTATGCGATCATTATATTGAACATCAGTTGATTATTGGATGTGGAAAACCATTCAAAGTTATATTAAATGATAATTCAAAAAATGAGGATGATAAATTTATTGCGGTTGTTTGTGATTATATTTAACATATTAGTATTCTAAAAGTCCTATATTTAATAGCTGATGTGACTTATATTTTAATAAATCAACTTCTTTTTTTGTTGTTGGGAACAAATCTTTACCATAAATATCTTGTAACATTAACCATTCAAACATTCCTCCTAAATAAACAAATATATTGTAAAATCCTAACGAATATAATTGTTGATATTTTTTATCTATACTTTCATCATTACAATTTTTACCGTAAATTATTATTCTAATACTTTTATTTTCCTTTATGAATTTATTTATTAACATTTCTTCATCATTTATAGAAGTTGTATTAATTATAAGACATTGTTGTTCGTTTGGATTCAATGTATTAATAATTAAGTATATTTCAGGATTTTTTATAACAGTTTGCATATCTTCATAATTGATTTTTTTCATAGGTTGAGTATTTCCCATATTTTATTTATATTGTTAGTTTTTAAATCATAGAACAACTTAAAAATAGTTTATTATTAAAAATAATTACTTTTTTAAATTTTGTCCTTCTTTAATATAAAATTGAAATACTTTTATATATTATTTAAATTATATATAATATATTATTAAAATGAATAATTTTGAAATTATAAATTGTGTTGAACTATTGGCATCTCCCTATTTTCAATTTGAAAAAGAAAGAGTATTTTCGGCATTTGGAGGTATATTGACAGATGAAGAAATTCAAAAAACAAATGCGTTACATTTTAAAAGAAATTCAAAAATACCATTATCTGAAAATAAAAAACAAGAAATAATAAATAATATAAAAAATCTTGATGTTGGAACAGTAGAATATATAAGAGTAAGTTGGTTAGGATATTTGATCGAGGTTACTCTAAAAGATAAATAAGTGTTTTAATTACATTTCCATATAAATAAAATTATAATAGTTTATTAAAATCTCCATTAATATAATGAAAAATTAAAAAACTCGCAAGTCCAAATACTACATCAACTAACAAAATTATCCACGCAATTGGGTTGCCCGTTATCGCATTATACGAGAATAAAGAATATAATATTCCGTGAATTGGTCTTAAATTATTCCACCATATTTTACCTCCAAATACTTCTGCACCGGTTTGTCTTGACCCCGTTAAAAATAAATAAAAAAATCCTATAGCAGGCAATAATGCTAAATAACCCATATACATTAAAATTGTTTTGTTAGTTGTTTTGGCAATATAAACTAACAAACTTCTTGTTCCAATACAACCGAATAAAAATAATATAAATCTTTTTTGAATATTGTTCATATAATATACCTTTTAAAAAAAGGTATAGCCAAAATAGTTATATAATATACCTTTAAAAATGTATAACTAAAATAACTATATTATAACAATTTAAATATATAAATATATAAATATGATTTATATATTTAAATTGCTATCCACTTTTTCATAATTTATAAATTATTCTGTATTCATCCAATCAGGTCTTTCATAATATTATTTCTTGACCCTTCAAATTTATATGATACTTAAAAAGTAGATTTTCATAAGTTATATGTCCATCTGTATTCATCCAATCAGGTCTTTCAGGAATTAAACTATTTCTAATTTCTATTAGTTCATCATATGTATTTTCTTCATAATTAAAATATTTATCTTCCAAATAATAAAATTCTTCTGCTTTTATTGATACTTCTTCAAATTTTACACACATTTTTATTGTTTTTATTATATCATTTATTGACCCTTCAAAATTATTTTGCCCAAGACTAACACATTTTTGTTTTAAAAAATACAACATATTTTTTTCTGTTAATGGATATGAGCATTCTTCTTGATAAATCATTTCTTCTGACGGATATAACCCCTTAAGATTTCTTAAAATTCCATTATAATCTTTTTTTCTTATAACAGAACATACAAATCTCATATTTTCATACTGATAAGCGTATAAAAAATAGCCATAGTTAGCCGCTATTTTACTTTTAATATCATTTGTACCATCGTATTCTAATTTGTGTATTTTTTTATCGTTATTTTTTAATAACTTTTCTTGTTCATTTATCGTATCTTTTAATCTATAAATTTCGTTTTGTAATTCTTCATTTTTATTCAATAACAAAATATAATTTTCCATTATAATATACATTATAACTTTGTCTTTAAATGGATTTTGTTATTGAATAAAAATATTTATTAAAGTTAAAATAATTAGCATTTAAACATATATATCATAAAACAACTATTTATATTGGTTTTGCTCTACATAATGGACTCTCCGATCGGAGAAGCGTCCATTAATGAAACTGAACAACTATTTGAACTAATTCTTTTTTTATGCTTTTTGTCGCTGAGACGGATAGTTCCTCACGTTTTTTTCGGGTCTTTGAATTATCCGTCACAATCTCCTTTCGTTTGGAAGTACTATTACGATTATTCATATCTTTTTCAATCTCAATATAATTTTGTTCGATGTAATCAATCACCTTGTTTTCGAGCGCCCATTTGAAAAAATTAAGTTGTCCAATAGTGGTTTCAATAAATTTTCCATTTGTGTATGGAATACTTATTCTATCCCACCGACAAAAAGGATCAAATCTTTTCTTACTATAAGCTTTCAACTTTAGCTTGTAATCATCGTATACTTTAAATCGTCGGGTAACATTATCGGCGCTCGCTTCAATTACATAAAGTGTGTAATACTTTTTAGAATAATTGGTAGCAAACCAATCCACAATTCGAAGTGATATTTTAGATTCTCCGGTGATAAGTTTTAGCATTTTATCTAAATTATTTATGGGATTATAGTTCCCATTTAGGTCATCTGTTTTATAGAAGGTCATTAAGTTTTTGAGCAATAAATCATTTTGAGTAGTATAATTACAATTCATTATTAAGTGTTTAAATGATTTATTTAAGTTGTTTTATTTTTAAAGTATTTTTTAAATACAATAAAATTAATATCTAAATAAATATTATATGTCTGTTTCTTTTATGGATCGTTATTTTGGACCTTTGCCAAGAGAATTTTGTGTTTATTTTTACGCTCTATCGGTATTATTTTCGGTGATGTTTGTTACCAGTGTATTATCAATAGGTTATTTTATGGTTACTCATATTAAGAAGGTTGATGCGATGTTTATTGTTAACTCGTTATTAGTTCTTTTGAATACATTTTTAGCATATTTAGTAAATAGATTACTTCATACTATGTGTGTTAAAAGTATTTAAGGGGGTTGTTAGTTTGTACGTTATTTTTTGTGTGTTTATAAAAATAATATATAGTTATATGAGTTGTCTCTTTAATAGTTTAAACTATTTTATTAAAGAAGGAAGTTATGAAATTAGACAAAAAATATGTAACTATTTACAAGAAAATAAACCAATTATTGATGGTTTAGATACAAATTATATTTTATCATTAGAACACAATTCTTCTGAAAATTATATTTCTAAAATGAGATTAATACATACGTGGGGTGGTGCAATTGAAATACAATGTGCGTGTAATATTTGGGGTCTTTGTATTAATGTAAAAAATTATAGAGATAATAATAATAGAACAATTGAATTTATACCATTAAATAACTCATATAATAAAACAATATATGTTTATTGGAATGGAGGACATTATGAACCAATAACAAATATGTAAAATATATTTCAATTAAGTTTCTTTAGAATGTCCATTAGTTGTATTAACTGGTTTTAAAAACATATCGTGTGACACAATATCATTTACATAACTTGTTTGTAAAAACGGATTAAATCCTCTTTGTGCAATCATTTCACGATCAGCTATTTTGGTATCTAGGTCTTCACGTTTGGTTTCATTTGTATTTTGATTTCTTGAAAACATTGTATTTGTTATGTTTATAAGATCCGTATCTTGATTAAAAAATGATTTATCTGCTAAAGATTGGTTCATCGCATTTATTTGTGAATTTTGTTCTTGACCTTGTCCTTTTTCTTGTCCTTTTTCCTGACGTTGACCCTTTAATCTTTCACTTTTATAATAAGCTTCTCCTATACTCCATTTCCACGTATACATTATAATATTTATGTCTTAAATAATATAATATTAAACTTAAATACTTAATCATTCTTCTTTAATAATGACCATATTTTTTGTAAACATAAATGCGTCTTTGTTAGTTCTCCTTCTTTTTAGATTACATTCTAAACAAGATATAACTACATTCCCACTATTATGACCAATATTGTTATCAACTCTATCTAAGGACCATTGTTTCATTTCTCTTACGCGTTCATATAAAATATACACTTCACTTGAACAATAACAACATTTTAAACCGCACGTTCTTAATAAATCAACGGTTTCTTCAAAACTAACAAATTGTACTTCATTTAATTTTTTTTTAATAATATCTTGTTGTTTATAATTGCATAATTTATTTTTTATATGAGATGTTAATTTCGATTTATATTTATCTTTATCTTCGTTAACTATAAATCCATCACATATTAGATTATTTAATTGTTTTTGATAAGATAATTCTTCATCATTTAATCCCCAAGTTTTGGTTTCAACTCTCATTTTTATTTCTTTTTCAAAATTAATTTTTTTTGTTTTACTTTGTTGAGACTTCTGTTTTTCATTTTCATTTATTATTATTTTTTTTATATTATCATCCATTTATATATTATTTATATTTTATTTTAATATAAATATAAATATAAATAAAAGTAATAATTCTAATCAAAAACTTAAATATTGATACAGTATTCGCATTTAAGTTTTATAAATTTGTATATATATTGTAATCAATATAAACATTATTTTAAATATATATAGTTTTAATATAATATAAAAAACTGAGTTAAACTCTATTTTACAATATACTATATAAGATGAGTAAAGAAACACAAACAACTGTTTGCAATGAATTGAAAACACTTAAATATAAATCTATGATCTTAAATGGTATTCCTTGGCCTGAAAATAATTCCTCAAGTAACCTTTCCAATTTAGACAAATTTCTTGAAAATGAAAAAATAACAAATTCCAATGAACCTTGGAGTAAGTTAGATAAAACAGCCAAAATAAGAAAATTATATTTATTTGCGGATAATTATAAGATTACAAACAATTTAACTCAAACTGAATATGATGAATTAATTACCTTTTTTAAAGATTGTCTTGATAAAAAAAAATTACAACGTGTTAAAGATGTTAATTATAATAAAGAAACTGGTGAAATAAAAGATATACCCGCTTTATTTCATAATAAACATTCTAATCATTTTACTCTTAAAAACATCGATAAAAGAGTTTCTACTTTAAAGGGATTGGCTCCAAAGAAAAAACAAGGTACCGCAAAAAATATTAAAAACAATGATGACTCCGACTCTGAAAAAGAGAGTGAATTATAAACAGTTACATAAAATGTGGAAAATAAATTGTAGAACATAAATTGTTAAATATATTATATAATAATATAAACATAAACTAACATATTATATAATATGACTAATACATTATATGATATAACCGATTTAATCATTGTTGACGAAAATGTATCTTTTTTTAATGAAGAAGAACATATTGAATTATACCAATTGTGTTTACATTTAATGGATGAATTTATTAATGAAAATCCAACCATTATTACTGAGCCAGAATTTGAAGACTTTTTTTATGAAGATATTAATGAATTAGTTCATTTACATTTTGACTTTGATATATTTTATAATGATGATGCAGAGGAAGAAATTGATGATATTATTGAACAAGCCAAAAGTGATTTTTTTGAATATTTTTTATGTCCCCGATCTCACGCGGAAACAATTATTTTACAAGAACCCAATTCCAACTTCGTTGATACACAAATAAATATTTTAAGAAATAAACCACAGCCAACACAAAGAACCAAAGAATGGTACGAATTTCGTCACAATTTAATTACTGCATCTAACGCATATAAAGCATTTGAAAATCAAAATGTAAAAAATCAACTTATTTATGAAAAATGTCAACCATTAAATCAAAGTTTATTTGAAGAGTGTAAACAAATTACAATGGTAAATGTCAATACAACTCTTCATTGGGGACAAAAATATGAACCATTGTCTGTAATTATTTATGAACATTTATATAATACAAAAATAGAAGATTTTGGATGTATTCAACACGAAACTTATTCATTTTTAGGAGCATCCCCCGATGGAATAAATGTTGATAAAAAATCAACAAGATATGGCCGTATGTTGGAAATAAAAAATATCGTTAATCGTGAAATTAATGGAATTCCAAAGAAAGAATATTGGGTCCAAATGCAATTACAAATGGAAGTATGTAATCTCGATGAATGTGACTTTCTTGAAACAAAATTCACTGAATATACAGATAATACAACATATTTATTAGATACATCAAATGAATTATACGAAGATGAAGATGGGTTTGAATTTCAAAATACTTGTGTATCAAAAGATAATCAAATGAAAGGTATTATTATATATTTTCACACAAAAGAAGGTAAGCCATTTTATTTGTATAAACCATTAGATATAATTCACCCGAAAGAAATTGAAGAATGGCAAGAAAAGAGTATTGATAAATATCAAAATTCTGAATATAAATATATATTTATTAAAATCATTTATTGGAAATTAAACATATTAAGTTGTGTGTTAGTTTGTAGAAATCAACAATGGTTTAAAGATAATATTCCTTTATTACAAGATATATGGACCATAATTGAAAAAGAAAGAATTAGCGGTTATGAACATCGAGCACCTAATCGCAAACAAAAAAAGACATTACTTGAAAATACAACAAACACTAGTTCAGGATGTTTATTACAATTTAATAAAGAAACAGGAAAAATCAACGTAATTAAAAAAGACGTTGATAATTCTGTATATATTCCTATACCAGATCTAAAAAATATACATTTTAATTAGTATTTAATATAAAATATTTTGATTGGTTGGAATTGAAAAAAATAATTTATTTGGTTCACTTCTGAAATATCCAACTCTCGCTCCCTCTCCTTCTTCCGCTTCAGGCAAAGGAGTAATAATATTTGTTTTTACATTTTTATTATCATTATACAGTGCTCCACAAAAATCAGCACGAATACAAGTTCCTTGGTCAGGATTACGATGATGTTTTAAATTGTTAGTTATTTGTTCAAAAGAACCTAGACTAAACACAGGATACTTCCACCATATTTCATCATAATTATTATCAGATGTTGTATTTTTTCCTATTTGAGGAAATTCATCTAATATAACTTGATTAACCGACTTAGGGAAATAACCAGGGCTTAAAAGTCCACTAAATCCTTCACTAAAATATTCACTATTTGTTCTAATAAATGGAGCTAAAAATAAACTTACCGCCATTATTCCTATTAAAAATATCATACTTTTTCCAAACGTGTTAATTTTATCTTTCATATATTATAGAATTATATAAAAACTTATTTATTTTAATTTTGAAAACTGACTTAAAATGAATTTACCATATATATTTATACTATGATGGAAAATAATGATATGCGTGTTACAAAAAGAAATGGCCAATTAGAGGAGATTGCTTTTGATAAGATTTTAACAAGAATTAAAAAATTAGGTCAAGAAGCTTCCATACAAATTAATTATCAACAATTAGTTATGAAAGTAATTGATCAGTTATATGATACAATTCCAACAACCAAAATTGATGAATTAGCCGCCGAGCAATGTGCCTCTCTTTCAACATTAAATCCCGACTATGGTACTTTAGCCGGACGTATTGTTGTTTCCAATCATCAAAAAAATACTAGTAATAAATTTAGTGATGTTATGGAAACATTATATACGTTTAAAGATATTCACGAAAAACATCGTCCATTAGTATCTTCAGAATTATGGCAATTTGTTAGTAAGTATTCTAGTGAATTGAATGAAATGATTGATTATAACAGAGATTATTTAATTGATTTTTTTGGATTTAAAACACTTGAAAGAGCATATTTGTTTAAAAAAGAAAAAACTATTGTTGAAAGACCACAACATATGTGGATGCGTGTTTCTATAGGAATCCACGGAAATCTTCATAATCCTAAATCATTAAAGCTTATTAAAGAAACATATAATTTAATGTCACAAAAATATTTTACTCACGCTACGCCAACATTATTTAACGCAGGAACTCCTCGTCCTCAGATGAGTTCGTGTTATCTTTTGGCTATGGAAGAAGATAATATTGATGGAATATTCAATACATTAAAAGATTGTGCTAATATTTCAAAATGGGCTGGTGGAATTGGATTACACGTCCATAATATTCGAGCTAAAGGCACTCATATTCAAGGAACTAATGGAATATCAAATGGATTAGTTCCGATGTTACGTGTATTTAATAATACTGCACGGTATATTGATCAAGGAGGCGGAAAACGCAGCGGTTCATTTGCTATCTATTTAGAACCGTGGCACGCAGATATTTTTGATTTCTTAGAGTTACGTAAAAATCACGGGGACGAAGAATTGAAAGCACGTGATCTATTTTACGCTTTATGGATTTCAGATTTATTTATGGAAAGAGTTAAAGAAAAGAATGGTAAATGGTCGCTTTTTTGCCCTCACGAATGTCCTGGACTATCCGACGTTTACGGAGAAAAATTCAATGAATTGTATAAAAAATATGAAGTTGAAGGTAAAGCACGAAAAACAATTAATGCCAGAGATCTATGGTTAGCTATATTAGATGCTCAAATGGAAACAGGCACTCCTTATTTATTGTATAAAGATGCGTGTAATATTAAATCAAATCAGAAAAATTTAGGCACCATAAAGTCGTCAAATTTATGTGTTTCTCCAGATACATTAATTTTAACAGACAAAGGACATTTAGAAATCCAATTATTACAAGACCAAGTTGTAAATGTATGGAATGGTGAAGAATGGAGTTCAGTAACCGTAAAAAAAACGGGAGAAGACCAAGAACTTATTGATGTTTATACCGATGACGGGTCTAAATTAACTTGTACACCATATCATAAATTTTATATTCAAAACAACTATTTATCAAGTTCAATTCAACAAGTTGAGGCACAAGACTTAAAACCAAATGATAAAATAATTAAATGTGAATTTCCAGTTATTGATGGGTCAGATATAATGCCTTATGCTTATACACACGGTTTTTTTTGTGGCGATGGAACTTATACAAATGTAACAAATGAACCCGAAAGTTCTTGTAAATTTAAAGCATTAACAAATCATTCTTTTTGTAAAAGACATTTACCATATGAAACAGAAAAATATTTACTAAATAATCAAGATATATTAGCATATGAAGACACCAGATGTCAGGCTAAATCATATGCCAAAAAACCAATTGCACAATTATATGGTGTTAAACAACAATTATTAGAATATTTTGATAAACGTAGTTTTAAAATAGAAGAAAATAATAATAGAATTACTGTTTTGCTTCCGGTTGATTTAAATGAAAAATTCGATGTTCCTTCATATTTTTGTAATATTAAAGATAAATTAGATTGGTTTGCAGGTTATTGTGATGCTGATGGATGTATTTCAAGAAATGGAGAAAATGAACAATTACAAGTTGCATCAATTAATAAAGGGTTTTTAGAAAATATTAAATTATTATTACAAACTTGTGGAATAAATCCTAAAATTAAACTTGGTTCAAATAGAACAGAAAGTTATTTACCTGATGGTAAAGGTAGTTATAAATTTTATGAAGTAAAACCAATATATAGATTATTAATAACATCTTGTGATCTGTATAAATTATCTAGTATTGGATTTAATCCAAAAAGATTAGTTATTTTAGGAAATCAACCATCTAGAGATTCCAAACAATTTATTAAAATATTAAAAGTTGAAAATAATAATAGAATTGATGACACATATTGTTTTACCGAACCAAAAAAAAATATGGGCATTTTTAATGGAATAATTACAGGTCAGTGTACAGAAATAATTCAGTACTCAGATAACAAAGAAACCGCTGTATGTAATTTAGCTTCAATTGGTCTACCATCTTTTATTAATGAAACTAACAAATCATTTGACTTTAACCATCTTCACTATGTAACAAAGGTCATAACTAACAATCTAAATAGAGTAATTGATATAAATTTTTATCCAACTGAAAAAACAAAAAATAGCAATTTAAAACATAGACCTATTGGCATTGGAGTTCAAGGTTTAGCCGATACATTTGTTTTATTGGATATTCCATTTCATTCAGATGAGGCAAAAGAACTTAATAAACAAATTTTCGAGACAATTTATCACGCCGCTTTAGAAAAAAGTAACGAATTAGCAATGGAAAAAACAGAACACTTACGAGAATATTACCGAAAAAATGCACTTGATCCTGAGTATTACAAAACTATACCTAATTTATCAGGAGCATATAGTTCATTTGAAGGATCTCCTGCGTCACAAGGTATTCTTCAATTTGATATGTGGTCGGTTACTCCTTCTTTGTGTCGGTTCGATTGGACTCATCTAAAAGAAAAGATTATTAAATATGGACTTCAAAATTCATTGTTAGTTGCCCCAATGCCAACCGCATCCACATCTCAAATTCTTGGATTTAATGAATGCTTTGAACCATTTACAAGTAATTTATATAGTCGACGAACTCTTGCCGGGGAATTTGTAGTTGTCAATAAATATTTAATGCGTGAATTAATTCAATTAGGTTATTGGAATGAACAGATTAAAAATAATATTATTACAAATAAGGGTTCTATTCAACAATTAACAATCTTACCACAGCATATTCGAAATAAATATAAAATTGTTTGGGAAATTCCAATGAAACATCTTATTGATATGGCGTCCGAGAGAGGTCCGTATATTTGCCAAAGCCAAAGTTTAAATTTATGGATGGAAGATCCTGTATATAACAAACTAACATCGATGCACTTTTATGCGTGGGAAAAAGGATTAAAAACTGGTATATATTATTTAAGAAGAAAAGCAAAACACCAAGCTCAACAATTTACAATTGAACCAGAAATAAAAGAAAATGTCGAAGAACAAGAAGAAATCTGTGAAATGTGTTCTGCTTAATATTTTTTGGATTTTCTTGTTTTCTTTGATGTTTTATTTTTTTTAAATTTTTTTGATTTATTTAACATTTTTGATTTATTTAACATTTTTGATTTAGGACATTTATATTTTTTATGAGAAATTTGTTTAATATAATTAGTTATAATAGGATTTTTTTCACATATATCAATAGAATATTTATATTTACAAAAAACTCTTAAACATACAACTGCATCAACTAATGCGTTATGTAATTTTTTTTCATTTAATGTATTACCAAAAAAATACTTATAAGCTTCTAATAATTTAGGTCTTTTAATTTTATATTTCCCATTTTTATCCTTATATTTTAAATTACAAATATTTTTCGTCTTGGTCATTGTACATTCAAAATTATTATTATCCATCATATATTGAATTTGTGGTGAATTCTTTTTTTCCGATAAACGCAATAATTCAGCTATTACTATTTTTCTATCATATATGACGTGATGTCCCACAACAATATCTGCTTGTTTAATAACCTGAAAAAACTCATTTAAAGCATCTTTTATTGTCGCTTTATTTTCAGAAGGAACATTAGCTATTGTTTTTTTAGTAATATGGTGGACATCTATACTACCTTTTGAAATAATTACGTCATCTGGAATATCAATATATTTATTGAATATTTTAACACTGTTAGTTTCAGTATCATATAAAATATAACTCAATTGAATAATAAATGGCCACGCATCAGGCTTTATAGAAATTAATTCTTCTGGTGGTAATCCTGTCATCTCAGTATCAAATGCACACACTTTTACCATTTATATAATAAGATAAAAAAATATTATATAAATTATTTTAAGCAAATTGTTTACAAATTCCAAACGTCTTTCTATGCCACTTAGTAATTCCATATTTTTTTATTCCATCCATATGTTTTTTTGAACCATAACCTTTATTTGAATCAATACTATAACGTTCTATTAATTCAGGATTTTGAATACATAGTTCTTCAATATATTTATCTCTTGAAACCTTTGCTAATATCGACGCCGCCGCAATAGATGTATATTTATTATCACCTCCTTCAACCATTTGACATTTTATACTTTCAAATTTTGTTTTTGTTTTATTTAATATTGAATAAGGTTTAAAATAATTACCATCAACTAATAACAATATTTTATCATAATCGATATCCGTGTTACTTGATAATTGAGCAAGCACATTTTTAATACCTTTATGCATTGCTGACTGCGTTGCTTGTAAAATATTTATATCATCAATAATTTGTTCATCTTCATATTCAACCGCCCAAGCTATGGCGTTTTCTTTTATATATTCAGCCACATTTTCTATTTTTTTCTTACTAGTAAATTTTTTACTATCTTTCATTTGAGAATGATCAAATATATCATCTTTAGGTAAAACTGCTACTCCAGCATAGACCCTACCAAACATTGGCCCTCTTCCTGCTTCATCAATACCTATTTCAATAATGGTTGTATCCGACATAAACATATGTTTTAATGGTTCAACCATTTTTTTATTTTTTATAATAGGGATTTCAATTACTTTTTTAACTTCTTCTATTTTTTCTTCTTGTTTTGTATTCATAGCTTTAAGAGTTTTATTATCATTAACATCTAAAGATTCGTCATCCGAATCATCAATAATAATAGCACTAACCCAATCTTCTTTATTGTTCATAGACATTCTTAGTTTATATATTTAATTAAATATAAATATATAATTAAACAAATCAATTTTTTTCACTATATAAATTATACAATGAAAGATGAGTTTTTAATACTTTTTGTTTTTTTATTATTCGTATTTATTTTATGTACATTTTTAGGCAGACAAGGAACTATTGAAGGTATGGAAGATAGTTATTACAGCAAAACATTTTATGGAGAAAATGGTGCATCCGCTCAATTTCAAAAAGATACAAACGGCAATTACACTCTAGTTGTTACAACAAGTAATGGAACTACTGCTACATATACCACTAATGGAACATCTGATAATACCTATACAGGTCCCGATGGAGCAACCGCTACTGTAAATCATTCAAATGATCATACTGTTATTAAAGTAAAGGATAAGAATGGAAATATTGTTTTAATACTAACAAATAATCAAAATACTGGAAATGTTTCAGCTACCACACAAAATGGAACAACTACCGCCAGTTATGATAATTATAATCATTATAATGGAACATCATATCCCAGCGTGTTTTATGGACCAGATGGAGGAACCGCTAAAGTAATACAAACACCCAATAATAATACTATTGTTATTACTAACAAAAATGGAACCACTGAAATTTATTATATTGACACAAATAGCACTGATGCTAGCGTGTCTACTTATTATGGACCAAATGGGGGATCCGCTAAAATGATTACTGACAGCAACGGAAACAAAGCGGTTCAAATTACAACTCTAGATGGTTCTAAAATTGTTTATACCGGCGACAATGTTTATACATATGATAGTCAAGACGATACCATAAATCAATATGATGTTGATAATAATACGACTGGTACTGATGTTAGCGCGTCTACTTATTATGGACCCTATGGCGGTCAATATACAACAGTTACTGGTCCTAGTGGAAATACATATTCTACCTATGATTCATCCGCTTATTATAATTCACAATCAAATGGAATTCCACGCGCTAAAATTCCTCCAGGGGATGAAGATTTGTATATATTAAAGTCGCAAATTGTCCCACCAGTGTGTCCTCGATGTGACCCAGTTGTAAAGTGCTCTGATAATTTTGATGCTACTAAATGCGAACCATGTCCCCCATGCGGTAGGTGTCCTGAGCCAAATTTTTCGTGTAAAAAAGTCCCTAATTATAATGCGTTTAATCCAGACACCATGCCTGTCCCCGTTTTAACCGATTTTTCAGGATTTGGGATGTAATATATATATAAAATTGATTTAAATATATTTCTTTAAAATATATATTATTAAATAAAAATGGAAGAAGAAATATTATATTGTTCTCCGTCTATTACGGTGGAGACAATAAAACAAAATAAAATATTTTGTATTTACGAAGGATGTCAAATATATCCACTTTACAATTTTATTGGTGAAAAAAAAGGGGTATATTGCTATCAACATAAAATAATTGGAATGATAGATATTATGAATAAAAGTTGTATTGAAGAAGGATGTAATATTTATCCCAATTATAATTTTCAAGGAAAAACAAAGAGATTATATTGTAATAAACACAAATTATATGGAATGATTAATGTAAAACACAAACCATGTATTTATGAAGCTTGTAACACTAGACCAACTTATAACGTTGAAGGTAAATCCAGACCATTATATTGTTCCACCCATAAATTAGAAAATATGATAAGTGTATCTCATAAATCTTGTATTTATGATAATTGTAAAATCAGGTCACTTTACAATTTTGAAGGAGAAAATAT
>Ga0315273_10004472_pt1 | contig 17130 bp, 16 predicted proteins | sample YL17G02_0_MG_FD_205753 | JGI IMG/M metagenome (GOLD analysis project Ga0315273, IMG submission 205753) | Sediment microbial communities from Yellowstone Lake, YNP, Wyoming, USA - YL17G02_0 | ecosystem: Environmental > Aquatic > Freshwater > Lake > Sediment | place: USA: Wyoming | collected... | reverse complement strand
GAGGCACGCCCTTGGCGCATCCCGATCGGAAGTCCGGCCCGTCGGCGCGGACTCTCAGGATCGGGGACAAGGTGATGCAGAAGCGGAACAACTACGACAAGGGCGTTTTCAACGGCGACCTCGGAAAGATCACGGGTATATCCCGAGATGACGGCAGCATCGCCGTCTCCTTCGACGGGGAGGAGGTCCTCTACGATCCCGCTGAAATGGACCAGCTCTCCCTGGCCTATGCGCTTTCGGTGCACAAGTCCCAGGGCCCCGAGTATCCGTCGGTGGTGCTCACGCTCCTGGGCGAGCATGCGGCGATGCTGCAGCGAAACCTGCTCTACACGGCCGTCACGCGCGCGCGCCGACTCCTCGTCATCGTCGGCTCGCGTGCCGCGCTGCAGACGGCGGTCAGGCGAACGGACTCCCGCGGCCGCTGCACGGGTCTCGCCGAAAGATTGAAAGCGGGGGCCGCCTTCCGATGAGCCCAGCCGGGATCGCCGTGGGGACGTAGACCCGATGTCTTCGCGAGTGCCGCGGGGGGCAAATATACTGCGACGTATCTTCCACGACCATTTCCCTGCCTTTGTCCAATCCTACGACTCCCTCGACGCCCAGGACTACGGCAAGTTTCGTCTGGAACGTATTTCCCGTGTGGCGGAAAGGTTTGAAAGCTGCAGCGACTACACTCCCGCAGCCATCCTCCAACACCGTACCCGAGTCGGCTTGTCGTTCCGCATGGGCGAGGCTCATCGCGAAGGTCTACGAGATCGACCTCATAGGCGGCAGCTGTTTGCGTAGCAGACAGCGAGAGCCCATTGATCTGTCCCCGTTGTTCTTCAAGAATGCGCATCCTTGCCGTGATCATCGACCCGGAGCGCCTCACCGAAAGGCAGGGTGGACCGCGCTCGTTCCCTGCCGGGCGAATAACTTCAGCCCGGCGCCACCGCGAATCCCGGGGCTTCCGCGCAAATCCCGAGCACCAAGGCCCATCGTGGCAACATATCACTCCTCGGAAAGAAACTCTGTCCAGGGCATCGCCTGCACTCCGGGGGCAAGCGCCCGCGAAAGCGCGCCGGACTTCCGGCTTTGGTGCACCAGGACCATCGACAGGCTTCCGCGCGGATGATCGCTGCCCTTCCACGCTTTCGCCAGCTTCAGCATCGGCTCGGCCATGTCGGGGGTAGGTGTGGCCGTGGTCTTTACCTCTATCAATCGCACGCCTCCCGACTCCCCCGGGACGATGAAGTCCACCTCCAGGCCTTGCTGGTCTCTGAAGTAGTAGAGCTCCCGTCGTCTCCCCGCGTTCACCTGCGCTTTGACGATCTCCGACGCAATGAATCCTTCGAACAGAGGCCCCGCAAATGGCGATCGGCTCAACTCGGCGGCTGACCTGATTCCGAGCAGGTGGCACGCCAGTCCGGAGTCGGCGATGTAGACCTTGGGCGACTTGATCAGCCGCTTGCCAACGTTCTCGAAAAATGGTGGCACCACTAGGATCTGCGCGGTGGCCTCCAGGATATCCAGCCATCGGCCTACGCCCGGTACGCTCATGCCGAGTGGCGCGGCAATATCGGATTTATTCAGGATGCCTCCGTGCCGGCTCGCGATGAGTGCCAGGAAACGGCGGAACGCGGGGAGGTCGTGCACGGCGCTTACCGAACGGACGTCTCGCTCGAGGTAGGTCTGCACGTAGGAGCTGAACCAGAGGGACGACGCGCCGGGGCGTGCGAGGGCTTCCGGGTAGCCGCCGCGTAAAATGCTGACCCGGCTCGATTCCCGCGCCGAGAGGGGGAGGAGCTGCAGTACGGCTGCCCGTCCCGCCATCGACTCCGTGACTTTCGTCATCAAGGCCGCCTCCCGGGAGCCGGTGAGAAACCACTGTCCCATCCTGCGAGGGGCCGCGTCGATGCGGCTGCGAACGTAGTTGAACGCTTCGGGCACGTGCTGGACCTCGTCAAGGATGACGGGCAGCCGAAGGCCATCCAGGAACCCCTGCGGATCGCTGCGGAAGCGGCCCACGACATCGGGGTCCTCCAGCAGGTGATAGCTCGCGGCGGGAAAAAGCCGCCTGAGGAGGTAGGTCTTGCCGGCGCGCCGCGGCCCTGTCAGGACCACGGCCGGGAAGTTCCGGGCGGCGCGGAAGAGCTGGGTTCCCAAGTCTCGCGTCACATACTGCATATGAGTAATTTAACATAGTAAATTAAAATACTCAATGCTTGAACGGGCGCCGTTCCCGGCCCAAGCCCTGCCGCAAAAGGCCCGAGCGAAGCGCGTCCACCTCGTAGACCCTGGCCAGCAGCCGTGCCCAGGCGGCGCGCGACGCTCCAGGCTGTGCGAATTTGGCGAGTACATGAACGAGCAGCTCCTGCTGCGGCTGCCGCACAAGCAGTTCGTGTTCACCCCTTGGTCGGGCCGCTGCACCGACCTGCCCAAGGTGCTCCGCGTATTCTTCCGCCACGACGAGAGGCTTCATGGAGAGATCAGCCGCCTCATCTACCGGTTGGTACTCGACTTCGCAACGGCGGCCGCCGGCAAGCCCATCCGCACCGCCGCAGTCGTGGTATTGCAGACGGCAGGAGCTTTTTCTCGATGGAATCCCCATTGGCACAGCCTGTTCCTGGAGGGAGGCTTTGACCGAGAGGGCCGATTCATCCATCTGTCCCAACGGTCGATCTGGCGAAGATGAGCGGCTGCTTCCGCCAGAGGGTCATCGCGTTCTTCCTGGAGCGCAAGCTCCTGAATGAGCGGCTGGCCAGGAATATGCTTGACTGGACACACAGCGGTTTCTCGGTCGATTATGCGAACTGGAATCCTAGCTCGCCGCGGCGCACAATCCAGGCCTGATAAAAAAAGAAGGCCGCCTTCAGCCCTCGTTTCTGGCAGAAACGCTGAAGGCAGCCCCACCGGATAGAAGCTATCCTCGCTTCACTATAGCTCTGATCCGGCTCTTTCATCAAGAGGGGGAGTCGGATGCAGCGATCGCGGGGAAATCCGCCGCTGTGGGAACAGCAGGTCCTCCGGACCGTACGGGGGATTCGTAGCAGAACAGATCGTCGATCCCTGAAATCATCGAATGTCTATGAGTGCCTGTGCATCTTCATCGCGGATCATCTGAAGAACCGAGCCCTCTCGTACGAGAGCATTCGTAACCACTACCGCCATCTGAGTCTCTTTGCGCGGTGGTTGGAGCAGGGGTATCCCCGACTGAGCATCTGGCCCAAGGCCAAGCTATAGTAGTTGCTATCAATCGGAGTCGATGCGATCGTCGGCATCGCTTCCGATGACCCAGTCCGGATAGGTCGAGTTGCTAAGAGGGGGAAGATTCGCCCGAACCCTGACAAAGCGGGGCACGCCCAAGTAAGGCTCCCTCGTCCTGCTTGCTTTTGCCGGAGACGTTCCGGCATGCCGGCCTCATTCATGCGTAGGTACCACAGGCGCTTCCCGAATTTTCTGCGAAACTTGAATTTCCATGTGCGGGCCGAAGGTAACGTAACGGGGATGGGAGACCCGATCAGTTTCCGCTTTCCGACCAGGCTTGGAAAACCGCTTCGATGTTCCGGGCCGGGTTGTTCTTTCCCCATTCGCACTGGGCGACGACTCCGCCCTTCCCCCCGCCGAGGGCCGATTTCACGCGGACCACGGCCCGCCGCACTTCCTCCTCTGTTCCGAAGGGAAGGACGGTCCGGCGGTCGATCTCGCCCCAGAAGGTGATCCTTCCCCGGTACTTCTCGGCGAGTCCTTCAATGTCCATGCAAAAGAGCTGAGAGTTTATGGCGTCGATCCCGATCTCCACGAGGTCGCCGAAGATCGCTTCGGTGTTGCCGTCCGAATGGAAGAAGGCGAATTTCCCGGCCGCGTGTATGATGTCACAGTATTCCCGGTAAAGGGGCTTGAAGAGTTTCCGCCACGTCTTGGGATCGATGAGCAGGGATCTGTTGCTTCCCCAGTCGTCCATGAAGAAGACCGCGTCCACCTTCGTCGAGCACCACCAGGCGATGTCCGAGAGGTAGAACTCGTGGAGCAGAGTGAGGAGTTTATGCATCTCCTCCCTGTCCTCGCCAATGTCGTAGAAGAGATTCTCGCTGCCTCTGAGAAACTGGAGCCTTTCGAAGGGCCGGGCGGTCACGTCGGAGAGCATGAATTTGTCTGAGGATTCGCAGGCCGCGTCGACGAAGGCCTTGTCCCTTTGCTCGATCAGGCGCCAGGGCGCGCGGAAGCTCTTGAGCCCCGACCATTCCTTGAGGGTGGGTTTCCAGACCTCCCCGACGACGCCCGGCTCCCCGACCCGCCAGACGCTTCCCCAGTCGTCGATATAGCTTCCCGCCTTCGCCGTTGCCTGCACGACTTTTTCGTCCCAGCCCGGGCTGGGCTGGGACGAGCTGATGTCCATTGGATTTTTGGCTTTGAGCCTGTCCAACTCATCCTGCTGGAAGAGGTTCACGTAGCGCAGGGACCAGAGGTCACGCGGAACGCGGTCCGGTCTATCGAATAGGAGCGTCGCCCTCACCCTTTCCCTTCCCGTCATGTTTCCGCCTCCTTGACTCGTTTCGCGAATGTCGATGACAAGATAAACTAGTGACGAATAAAGTCCATCAGGATTCTTGACCTGCGTTTACGCTTTTTTTAACCTGGGGGAAAGGAGGCTCCGTGTTTTTTCTCGACGATTTTCCGCTGAGCGCCCTTCCCCGCCTTACGCACTATGGCTTCGCGAGTCTCGACGGGAGACATGGAGTTGAGAACGATTGCCATTTCGGCTACGAGTTTGTCTACGTCGAAGTAGGGAGCGCGAATCTTGTCTTGAACGAGTTTGAGGCTCCCCTGTGCATCGCGGGGGAGGACCTGATCATCACCCCGCGCCCTTCGTCAAGCGCAGGCTCATGCAGCCCGCTGCGAGTTTCGAAACATCCGTCATGGAACATGTCGAATCCTGTCTCCGTCTGAATTTTGCCAAAGGCGTGAGCTTGGACGAGCTGGCGAAGATGAGCGGCTATCATCCGGCCTACCTCTGCCGCAAGTTCAAGGAAAAGAAGGGGCTCCCGCCAAGGACCCATCTGAACGAGTACAGGATCCGCACGGTCAAGGAGCTGCTTCTTGCGGGGAAGGGCGCGGCCGAGACTGCGTCACTCGGCGGTTTCGGCGACGCCTCCCATTTCAGCCACTTCTTCAAGCGGAAGACCGGGCTCTCCCCAAGCGCCTACGCTGCGACCGAGCCGCCCGAAGGGTCGTGAGGGTGGCAAACGAGTGCCGCATCGCGTGGGCGCGGACCTTGTCCGGCGGCCCGCCTTCGCGATCTCGACCTGCGCTCCCGTGATCCCTTGCCGTTCACGATGATCTGCACGATCTTGCTCAGGTCTTGGGTACCAGCTCCTCGATAGCTGCAGCGGTTCGCTCGGACAGTGTCCAGTTTTTGTTAGGCAAAGAATTCTCTAAAAAAGGCTTGACATAATTAGTAAGTATGGTATACTAACCAATGTGATTGGTCTTCGGGGGGATCCAGAAACAGCACGACTCATCAACCGAGCTTTGGTTCTCAGAAGGCTGAAGTCGGAAGATTCACACTCGCGTTCCGCGCTCTCCCGGCAGTTGAGCCTTAGTAAAGTGACGATTTCGCAGATCGTAGCTGATCTCATCGCAGAAGGGCTTATTGAGGAGACAGGCGAAGGAAGCGCGAAGAGCACAGGCGGGAGGAAGCCGATATTGCTAAGGTTGAGCGCTGCGAGCCGTTTAGTGATTGGCCTCGATATCGGCTTGACGAATACCGTCGTCGCTCTCGCGAGCCTGAAGGGCGAAAGGCTAGTTCAACTCCGCGTCCCGACGAACGCGAAGCACGACGTAGAGAGCATCTTGGCTCAAGTTGACGAGCTCGTTCGAGTGACCTTGGAGAAAGGGAATATCCCCAGAGACCGAATTGTCGGCGTCGGCATTTCAATCGGTGGGTTGATCGAAAGCCAGAACGGTTACATCATGTTCTCCCCCGACTTTGGATGGAAAGATGTTCCGTTCCGAAGCCTCATTGAGCAACGGTTGAATCTGCCGACCATCCTCGACAACTGTACCCGCGTCATGGCATTCGGCGAGAAGTGGCAGGAAGAGTCGCGCGACGCAGAGAACATCTTCTATATAAACCTGGGATACGGAATCGGCTCAGCGATCATTATGCACAGAAGGATTTACAACAACAACAGCGAGTTCGGGCACATCAAGATCACGAACAAGGATGTGCTTTGCGATTGCGGCAAGAAGGGCTGCCTCGAGGCCGTCGCCTCGGGGCATGCGATCGAGAGAATCGCCGACGCCATCATCCAGAAAAAAACAGTGGACGCGCACTACACGGCGAAAGACGTCGCAGAGCTGGCATCGGCTGGGAACGAAGTTGCCCGGCAGATCTTTCGGGACGCCAGCCGCTACCTCGGCCGCGCAATTTCTATTGTGGCAACCTTGTTCAACCCAGACAGGGTCGTGATCGCCGGCGGCATTGCGTGCGCGCGCGAGTTGATCGAAGAACCTCTCATGGAAGAGTACAACGCGACGACCATGGATGTCATCAAGAAATCGACCCAAGTAACGTTTTCATCCTTCGGAATAGACGCGGGCATTATAGGGGCAAATAGTCTCGCATTGAACAGGTACATTTTTCATGAGGAGGCCGCCATTGCTGCAAGCCCGGGATGAGGCGGAGGAGCAGGGTTTGCATGGCGAGGACCACACATGAATCAAAACACGGCACACACGGAAACAGGACGGGCGACCGCGCGGACTTTCTTCAGGGGCATTTCCAGGTCGCGTGAATCCAGTCTTCTTCTCATCATCCTTGCAGCTTTCCTCCTGCTCGCGCTGCTGAAAGGCAGCATTTTTCTCTCGCTGAAAAACTTCGAAGGGATCACGACAGGAATAGTGTACGACCTGCTCATGGCGGCGGGCATGACCGTGGTCCTCATTCTCTGGGGTATTGACCTGTCCGTAGGGGCCGTTCTCGCGCTGACGAGTGTCATCACGGCGATGCTCCTGCGCGCGGGGCTGAGCGTCCCCCTGTCGGTTGTGCTCGGACTGCTTTGTGCCCTGGCAGCCGGCGCGCTGAATGGAATTTGCGTCGCCCGGCTGAAAATCGCCCCCTTCATTGTTACTCTCGCCGTCATGTCGGTCGCCCGGGGCACGGCTCTGGTACTCTCTTCGGGGTATTTCCTCTCGGGTCTACCGGAAAGCTACAAGTACATCAGCGAAGGCACCTTCATCGGCTTTCCGATTCCGTATTTCGTCGTCCTGCTCGTACTGGTTATCCTTCACCTGCTACTCAAGAACTGGAAGTTTCTCAACCAAGCTTTCTACGTCGGAACCAACCCGCAATCCGCGGTCCTTTCCGGCATCAACGCGAACCTCGTCACTTTCGTCGGATACCTGATCAGTTCGCTCATGGCCGGAATCGCGGCCATCTTCATGTCATCAAAGCTGGCAATGGGATTCTCCCAGTTTGGACAGCTGGCAGAACTGCGCGCAATCGCCGCCGCCGTCATCGGGGGAGCGAGCTTCACGGGAGGGAGCGGGAGCATCCTGGGAGCGACTTTGGGTGTCGTCCTGATCGCGATCATTAGCAATGGATTTGTTCTACTCAATGGATCGCCAAACTGGCAGCAAGCGGTAAGCGGCATCATTCTTCTAGTGGCCGTTGGTGTCGATGCCCTGAGAAGAAGCAGAGAAGGACGGGAGTAATAGATGGGTGAGGCGCTGCTGCAGCTGGAGGGAATCTCGAAGTCCTTCGTTTCGAACAAGGTGCTCGATTTAGTTTCGGCGGAGTTCGAAAAAGGAAAGTGCTACGCGGTTGTTGGGGAAAATGGGGCCGGAAAATCCACGCTCATGAAAATAATCGGTGGCATCTACAGGCCTGACGCTGGGAAGGTGCGCCTTGAGGGAAAAGAGGTTCATTTCTTTTCTGCATCAGACGCGATTGCCGCAGGCATCAGCATTGTCCATCAGGAGTTGAGCCTGGCAGGAAATCTTTCCGTGGCCCAGAACATTTTCAGCCACAGGGAGTTCGTGAACGGACTCGGATTCATCAACTGGAACCGCCTTTATATCGAGGCGGAAAAAATCTTCGAACAAATGGGCGTGAAAATGGACACGCGGCAGAAGGTCGGCAAGCTCAGTGTCGGAATGCAACAGACAATCGAAATCGGTAAGGCTCTCTCCTTGAAATCCAAGCTAATCATCATGGATGAGCCGACGTCTGCACTTTCCGAAAAGGAGGTCGATCACCTCTATGAAATCATCTCCTGGCTGAGGGAACGAGGCGTCACTGTCATTTTTATTTCCCACAAGCTTGCGGAGGTCTTCAGGATTGCCGAGCGGATTATCGTCCTGAGGGACGGAGTCCTTGTGGGCAATGAGGAAACCGCCAGGATTACCAGAGATGACGTCATCCGCATGATGGTGGGAAGGCATATCACCGACCTGTTTCCGGAAAAAGGCACGTCACGGGGGGAGGTGATCTTCGAAGCAAAGAACCTGAGTCGGAAGGGAGTTTTCCATGGAATCAATTTCGAACTCCGGGAGCGAGAAATACTCGGATTTGCAGGGTTGGTTGGCGCGGGCAGATCAGAGGTTGCCCGTGCGATATTCGGCGCGGACAAGATCGACACGGGCGAACTCGTTCTACGTGGGAAACAACTGAATATCAGGAGCCCCAGGGAAGCGATTAAGCATGGAATCTGCTATTTGACAGAGGATCGTAAAGGGCTCGGGCTTTTCCTGACCATGAAAGTGAAGTTCAACATCGTTGCGGCCGCGCTGGGGAGATTCGTCACGCGAATGGGTTTCTATCTTCCCCGGAAAATCAAGCAGCAGTCGATGCGCTTTGTCCAGGCAATGGAAATCCGGCCCTTCGACGACGAGATAAATGTCATGAGCTTGAGCGGTGGAAACCAGCAGAAGACCCTCCTGGCGAAATGGCTCTGTGCCGAACCGAAGCTCCTCATCGCAGACGAACCGACCCGGGGGGTCGATGTCGGCGCGAAGGCGAAAATCCACAAGGATCTCCGAGTGCTGGCCGAGAGCGGCGTGGGGGTGATTGTAATCTCTTCGGAATTGCCCGAAATCCTAGGGCTCTGCGACCGTATCGCTGTTTTCAGGGAAAGAACCATTTCAACCATATTGGAGAACAGGGATCTTGGGCAAGAAGAGGTGATGAGATATGCCACGAAGTAGATGCCGAATATGAGTGACACTCACGAAATGACAGGTCGAGCTTTCCGGGAAAGGATCCTCTTGCCGCTCCTTCGTACGATTGGCATACAAAACTTCTGTTTGATCACGATAATCGTACTGGTCTTCAGCGGGATGTCCCTGTTCGTCGCATATTTTTTCAGTATGGCGAACTTCGAAGTACTAGTCATGGGCTTCATATTTGAAGCGATCATGGCGCTCGGCATGACCCTGGTTATTATCTCAGGCGGGATAGATCTTTCGGTCAGCGCCGTTCTTGGGTTCTCCGCGATCATGATTGCATTCTTTTTCAAGGCCCGGTTCCCGATTGCACTTGCACTGGGCTGCACATTCCTAATAGCTGCAGGCATCGGATTTTTCAATGCATGGATGACCAACATTTTACGCGTCCACCCATTCATCGCCACCCTGGCCATGATGCTCACGATACGGGGATTAGCGCTCGCAATCAGCAACGGAGAAAATGTAACGAGCGACTTCCCAAAACAGTTTCTTTTCCTGGGACAAGGCCGGGTATTGGGCCTGCCATTCCCGATCTTCTTGTTCATCGTCCTTGCAATCGTGATTGGAGTTTTGTTAAAGCACCACCGGTACTTTCAACAGGTCTATTTCATCGGTGACAATCCCCGGGCTGCAAAACTTTCGGGTATTCGCGTCGAAGCATTTATATATTTCATTTTTATGCTCTCTTCGCTGCTGGCGTGTACATCGGGAGTGCTGACAGCATCGTTGTACGACAATGCAAGCAATTCGTATGGGATTAATTCGGAATTGAGGGTCATCACAGCCGTGGTTCTTGGAGGGACCAGCATCGTCAGGGGCGGCACGGGAACCATTTTTGGCACTGTTCTAGGAATAATCTTCATGTCAATTGTCTACAACGCCTTTGTCATGGCAGGAATCAACCCGTATTACGAAACAATCGTCATCGGGTCGATCCTGCTGATTGCGGTATTTCTGGTCGAATTCTTCAGGAAACTGGAGACAAGAATACAGTGAACAAGAAGATCCGCCTCGTTCGCTCACGGGTGTCTGTTCGAGAGCCTGCACACAGGATGAAAGGAGGTGAATGAGGAGGAAGCAGGCTGTTGGGCGAGAAGCGTCGGTGCAGTTCGCTCACAGTGAGTCTGTCGCGACGGGGCGTAACTTTGGAACTTGGACACATTCGTCAGGAGGAGAAAAACATGAATCGTAAATGGATCAGCGTCTTGATGATCGTCGTTTCGCTCTTTGCGGGAATGTCCCTCTGGGCGCAGGCGAACGAAACGTACGGCATGGTGGTGTTTCTGAAAGGCAGCGAGTTCTTCAACTGGTGCTATGCGGGCATGGTCGACGCCGCAAAGGAACTGGGGGTCAAGACAGAGCTGCAGGGTCCTGCTGACTGGGATGCAACAAAAGAAGCAATCGCTATTGATCAGCTCGTAGCGAAAAAAGTGGCGGGAATTCTCGCAACGGCGGGTGATGCGAAAACGATGAATAATTCCATCAACAAGGCTGTGGCGGCGAAAATCCCTGTCATCACTTTCGATTCGGATGCTCCAGATAGCAACCGCCTTCTTTTCGCCAGCACCGAAAGCTACGCTGCAGGCTATCTCGCAGGTAAGACCATGGCGGGATGGCTCGGTGGAAAAGGACATATCGGCATTTCCACGAATGTCGGCCCTGATCACTTGAAGAAAAGGATCCAGGGCTTCCAGGATGCCATTGCGAAGTACGGGCCTGGTATCAAGGTGACCGTGGCCAATGATGAGGGTGATGTGGCGAAGGCCGCAACCGTCATCCAGGCGATGCTCCAGGCAAATCCTGACATGAACGGCGTGTTCGGCGCGCATGGGAACCCCGGGCCGGGCGCAGCGGCAGCGGTCAGGGCATTGCGTCTGCAGGGCAAGGTGGCGATCATGGCCTTCGATTTCGGAATGCCCGTCATCGAGCTCATCGAGAAAGGGGAGATAAAGGGCACTGTCGGACAAAGCCCCTACCTCATGGGCTACATGGCGATGAAAATGGCGTATCAGGCACGGCACCCGTGGCCGGCCCCGATCAAGTCCTCCACAGGGTTCGGTCTGCTGCCGAACTTCATCGACACCGGCGTCACCATCCTGGGGAAGGACGACGTCGCACCGTTCAAGAACCCTCCCAAGTTCTAATCCGAGATGAGTTTGGAATGGAGGAACCGCCAAGGTTCCTCCATTCGCTGCCGGTCTATCGGGAGAAGGTGGAGGTGAAAGGAAGCATGATGAAACAAGCGGTGATGACAGCCCCCGGGAAAATCTCGTTCGCAGACGTGCCGACGCCCGCGGTCAAATCGGACGAGGTGCTGGTGCGAATGATTCGGATCGGGGTCTGCGGATCGGATATTCACGTCTTCCACGGCAAGCACCCCTATACCTCCTACCCCGTTGTCCAGGGGCACGAAGTATCAGGCGTGCTTGAGAAGGTCGGAGCCGAGGTAACGGAATACAAGAAAGGCGATCACGTCACGATCCAACCCCAGCTTGTTTGCGGAACATGCTATGCGTGCATGCATGGCGCGTACCACATCTGCGATAATTTGAAAGTGATGGGCTTCCAGACAACGGGGGCCGCATCCGAATACTTCGCGGTCAAAGCCTCGAAGCTCGTGAGACTGCCACTTGGCATGAGCATGGATTACGGCGCAATGGTCGAACCCACTTCGGTTGCGGTCCACGCGCTTTCTCGCAGCGGCAGCGTTGAGGGGAAATCCGTGCTCGTGCTCGGCGGCGGGCCAATAGGGAATCTTGTCGCGCAATCAGCCAGGGGTCTGGGCGCTCGCAAGGTGATGATCACGGACGTGAGCAACTACCGGCTCGGGATCGCCCGTCAGTGCGGCTTGGAATTGTGTGTCAACCCAAATGAGACCGACCTGTCAGCGGCAGTAGCACGCACCTTCGGCTCCGATCGACCGGATCTCATCCTGGAATGCGTCGGCATCAACCAGACGACCGAGCAGGCCATACAAAATGCCCGCAAGGGCACCGATATCATCATAGTCGGCGTGTTCGGCCAGAAGGCCACGGTTGATCTCGGGCTGGTGCAGAACAGGGAATTGCGGATAATCGGGACTCTCATGTACCAGGAAGGGGATTACCGAAAGGCGGTAGATCTCATAACCACCGGGAAGGTCAACCTTTCCCCGCTCATCACGAACCATTTTCCCTTCGAGCAGTACCTTGAGGCGTACCGTTTCATAGATGAAAAGAAGGATCAGACAATGAAGATCATCATCGACGTGCAGCAGGAGGGCTAGCTTGGGGAGTTTCACGTATTGCCAACCGACAGAGATCAGGTTCGGGCGGGGGCGCGTCAAGGAGGCGGGAGATGCAGCCGCAAGCCTCGGGCGGCGATGCCTGCTCGTGACAGTTCCTGTATTTGACGCAATCAGACCTCACGTCGACGCGGTCAAGGACAGCCTGCGCAAGGCGGGCCTGGCCGTGGCTCATTTTGCTGGGGTGGTGCCGAACCCGACCACCGAGAGCATTACGGCTGGAGCTCGAGTTGCCCGGGACCACGGAGCTGACGTGGTCGTCGGATTCGGCGGGGGCTCGAGCATGGACAGCGCAAAGGCCATAGCGGTCGAGGCGGCGCACGCAGGAACCGCCTGGGACTTCCTGTTTTTCAAGAAGCCGCCCACGGAGAAAACCCTTCCGGTTGTCGCGATCACGACGACCTCCGGCACTGGCTCCCAGGTAACACAGGTCGCCGTCATGACGGAAACCGCAACCAGGACGAAGTCTGCCATATACCACTCGCGGATCTTCCCCCGCATCAGCATCGTGGACCCTGATCTCATGGTGACCGTTCCGCACCATATCACCGCATCCACCGGTTTCGACGCGTTCGCCCACGCTTTCGAGTCCTTCATTCACGTCGGCGGATCGCCGTATGCGGACACGATGGCCGTGGAGGCCATGCGGTTGGTGAAGGCCTATCTCCTGCGTGCTCTGAAGAACGGCGCGGACATTGAGGCACGGGAAAAAATGGCATGGGCCGACACGCTGGCGGGGCTGTGCATCGCGCACGCCGGTGTCACGCTTCCACACGGCATCGGGATGACGATCAGCGGTTTCTGCCCGCATGTGATGCATGGGGAGTCGCTAGCCGTCACATATCCAGAGTTCACACGGTTCACGTGGCGCTCGGCGCTGCAGAAGTTCGCAACGATGGGCAGGATCCTCGACCCCAACCTGGAAGGCGCATCCGAAAAAGAGGCCGCGGAGGGCTCCTGCCGGGCGCTGGACTGGTTCCTGAAAGAGATCGATATGTGGATCTCCTTCGAGAAACTCAAAGTGAGCCAGAAGGAACTGGAGGCAATAGCGGACAACAGCCAGGTACTTCCCGACTACAAGAACAATCCGCGGATCGCTTCCCGAGACGAGATCTACGCGATGCTCATGGCAAGCTACAGGAGGTAGGTCATGCAGGAAGGGGGAGTTCTCAATCGGGAGATCGCACGCCTACTTGCGCGGATGGGGCACATGGACGAAATGATCGTCTGTGATGCAGGTTTCCCGATCCCCGACGGTGTGGACACGGTGGATCTCGCTCTATCGGAAAACATGCCACGTGTGACGGACGTGCTGGAGGTTCTGAAACGGCACTTCTCCGTTGAAAAACTGGTCGTGGCTGATGAAACAAGGTCTCACAGCCCGTCGATGCTCTCCCAGATTCGATCGGTGCTGGGGACGGCGATGCCTTTGGAAACCATCTCTCATATGGACTTGAAAGCAAAAAGCCGGAGTGTGAAGGCAATCATCCGCACCGGAGATTTCACCGCGTACACGAATGTTCTTCTTGTTTCCGGCGCGGGAGACAGGTGGCTCGTAGAGAAGGAGTAGGAAAGAGATCGGGGCTCAGCCCCGTGGGCGTATCTGCTCGAACTTGATCTTCATCCCAGCTCTCCTCCCCTATTCGCCTAAGCGCTTCTCAGCCGAAGAGCTCGCGGTACTTCGCGTACGCCTCGTCCCACTCGGCGGAGTCACGCGGGATGTGGCTGCGGGTCTCGGAGGAGCGGGCGATGATCTCGCGCCCGTCCTTCAGGCCCCCGATCTCCCCGGTGCCCTTGAGCTGCATGATGAGGTTCCCGGCCACGGTCGTCTCCACCGGCCCGGCGACCACCGGCACTCCGGTGGCATCCGCGGTCCACTGGCAGAGGGAGGAGTTTTGTGTGCCGCCACCCACCATGTGGAGGAGCTCGATCCGCTTCCCCGAGAACGCCTCCAGCTGTTCGAGGCGCCTGCGGAACTTCAGGGCGAGGCTCTCGTAGATGCACCGTGCGGTCTCCCCGCGTCCGGAAGGCGGGGTGATGCCCTTGCGCGCGCAGGACTCGGCGATCACCCGGGGCATGTCGGGATGAACGGCGGCGAATACCGGGTCGTCCACTTTGATCAGGGAACCGAACCGCGGGGCCTCCAGGCAGCCGCGCACCACGCCGTCCCACGGCAGGTCCCCGCCGTCTTCCTTCATCCACTTCTCGCGGCACTGCTGGACGATCCTCAGCCCCGTGATGTTGCTGGCCAGGATGTTCCTTCCCTCCGCCCCGCCCTCGTTGCCGTATCTCGCCTCGTAAACTTCGTCGCTGATCACCGGCGCTGGGGTCTCCAGCCCCACCACCGCCCACGTGCCCAGGCTGAGGAATGCCCAGGAGCGCTCCTGGTCGGTCACGGGGACCCCCCCGCCACCGCGGAGGCGGTGTCGTGGGTGGCCGGTGCGATCATGGGGATCGCAGGGGCCTCAAGCTCCCGCCGCACGGCCTCCTGCAAGCAGCCGATCTGCGTGCCGGGCATGACGACCGGGGAGAACAGGCGCTTGGGTATGCCGAGCCGGCCGAGGATTTCCGAGTCCCACCTCTTCGCGGTCTGGTCGAAGGCCAGGGTGGTGGTGGCGATGGCGAACTCTTTGGCCTTCTCCCCGGTGAGAAGGTAGTTGAAGAGGTCCGGCATCATGAGCAGACGGCCGGCCGCGGCGAGCTCGGGTGCGCCGTCCCGCTTCATGGCGTACAGGCTGCAAATGCTCCCGATGGACAGCACGAACAGCCCGGTGCGCCGGAACAGCTCCCGCTCGGGAATGATACGGAAGAGCTCCCCGGCCGCGGCGTTCCGCCGCTCGTCCCGGTAGTGCACGGGGTTGCCCAGCAATCTCCCCTTCGGGTCGACAAGCCCGAAGTCCACGCCCCACGTGTCCACCCCGATGGACCGGATCTGCGGGTAGGCCTTCAGGGATTTCTGGATGCCGATCTCCAACTCCGAGTACAGGCGCAGGAGGTCCCAGTGGAGGGTGCCCGCGGCACGCACGGGCCTGTTGTCGAACCGGTGGGTCACGTCCAGGGTGAACCGCTCCCCGTCGAACCGCGCAACAACGGCGCGGCCGTTGCTCGCACCGAAGTCGAAGATCAGGTAGTCCTTTGTCGCCATGGGGTCCCTCCCGTCATGCCAGCCGGGGCCAGTGGATCACGATTCCGAGGAAGGCGGTGTCCGGGCCCAGGAGCTTCGCGTAGGCCGAGGATGCCTCCGCCAGCGGCACCTCGTGGGTGACGAGCTCGGCGACGCGCAGGGCCCCTCTCTCGATCAGTCCGAGGGCCGCCTCCAGGCGCTCCCGGGTGCGCGAGTTCGGGCAGTGCAGGGTGATCTCCCTGGTGCGCAGCCAGTGCCAGTCGACCATGCTCTGCGTCGGCGGGTAGAAGCCGTTCATCACGAGGTGGCCGCCGTTGCGGAGGAGCCCTGCGGCCATGCGCACGGTCGCGGCGGTGCTGGCCGTCTCCACGACGACGTCCACCTCCTTGGGGCAGCGGCCGCGGATGTGCGCTGCAAAGTCGCCGGCGGGCGCGTCGAAGATCTCGTCCGCGGCGAAGCGCCGCGCGAACTCCAGCCGGTACGGGACCAGGCCGGAGAGGATCACGCGGGCGCCGCGGTGGCGCAGGACCTGGGCCGCGTACAGCCCCACCAGGCCGTCCCCGATGACAACGGCCGTGTCGCCCGGCTTGACCGGGGGCTTGGAGGCGCCGTTGTACCCGACCTGGGCGAGGAGCAGGGAAGAGGCCTGGAAGGTGGAGACCCCGCGGGGAGCTTGATCACCGCGGACTCGGGGGCAAGGTGGAGGCCCACGTGGCCGCCCCACCAGGAGCCCTGCCAGCCGGGAGGCGCGGCGCAGTTCCTGCTGAACACGCGGTCGCCCGCGGACAGGCCCCGGACCGCCTTGCCCGTTTGCCTCACGACGCCCGCGGCTTGGTAACCGGGCACGTGGGGGAAGGCGAGAGGGGCCTCCCCGGAGATCACGAGCCCGCCGGTCAGGCACCAGCGCTCGGTGCCGGGGCTGATTGAGGAGTGCTCGATCTCCACCGGGACGTCCCCGTCGCCGGGGGCGGGGACCTCCACCTCCTGGACGGACGCGCGGCGGAGCTCGGGGAAGACGACTGCCTGTGCTGTCATGGGTGAGAAGATCTTACCTCATCCGGCGGCAGGACGCAACTTTATTTCATTGCGCCGCAGGAGCGGCGCACGCATCTATGACGACAGAGCTGTTCTTGACAAGGATCAAGATGCGTTGCTATGCAGAATTGGTCCTGAAATCCAGAAGATCCAAGCCTGGTCCGAAACGGTCAAACGGCTTTGGGATGAGGACACGCGCGCCCGGATCCCGCTCAAGGTGGTCCTGCTCGGTTTGGCGCCGCTTTTGATCCAGCGTGGGCTGTCGGAAAGCCTGGCCGGACGATTCGAGATCCTACAGCTCGGCCATTGGTCGGCCGGGGAAATGCGGGAGGCTTTCGGCTGGCCGGTGGAGCGGAGCATTTTTTACGGAGGCTATCCCGGCGCGGCGGCGCTGGCGGACGACCACGAGCGCTGGACGCGCTACGTGCGCGATGCACTCATTGAAACGACACTCTCCCGCGACGTGTTGCTGCTAACCCGG
>Ga0315273_10004471_pt1 | contig 17132 bp, 15 predicted proteins | sample YL17G02_0_MG_FD_205753 | JGI IMG/M metagenome (GOLD analysis project Ga0315273, IMG submission 205753) | Sediment microbial communities from Yellowstone Lake, YNP, Wyoming, USA - YL17G02_0 | ecosystem: Environmental > Aquatic > Freshwater > Lake > Sediment | place: USA: Wyoming | collected... | reverse complement strand
TTTTTAATTACCTAGGTTAACAATGCTGGGATCAATTTGTATTGGGAAAGCCCTTGCTGTGTCTTTTAACCAAGACAAGCTTGGAATTACTTCAAGTTCATAAATTTTTTCGCCTCCTTCATCTTTTACAAATGTAATCTTCGATTCGACCTCATAACTTATTTCATTATTTGCATCCTTCATAAAAAGTGGTGGAATACCAAAGACGGTATTATTATTAGCTTTAAAGATATAGCCACCTTTACCTTCGTTAATTTTTTCTAACTCCACTCCAGAAGTAACGACTGAATACTTAAATGTACTTGGTGCTGAGTCATTGATTAATACTATGACTTCCTTTATTCGTGTATTAGTTACTTGATAATAGACATTTGTCTTATCATAGACACCATCAAATTTAATAACATCAATTTCTTCTTTTTGGTTATTGTCTGTAACTGTGGTTTTATATACCTTCATATCTTCTTTTGCATCAAGTAGTTGCATTGTAATTGTTTCCTTTTGCTTTGTTTCGTATTGAACTAAGTGTTGAAATTTATCTCCAGATAAATACCCAAATCTTGCAGTAAAGCCGGCATTAGTGTTTATATATAAATGTACTCCATCGTTTGCGACTTCAAACTTTTTATTAATTCGTGATTTGAAAAAACCTGTTAGTGCTAATATTGCGAGTACAATTATTAATAATAAAATTACTCCACCAATAATAATTTTTGTCCTTTTGCTCAAACCATTTATTCGCATAAAAATAATACTAATATAACCTAGTAGCCGCTTTGCAATTGGCTTTTTCCCTCTATTTGTTTTATGTACTTTTGGCCCAACAAATGGGCTAGCGTATGGTTTTAAATCGTTCATACAAATTTTTAAATGATATAATATAATTCATAAATCATAATATAATATTTTTAGGTTTTATAACATATGTTCTTACCTTTTTTCGACCCAGTTTATTTAATATTGATGATACCCGCATTTTTGTTAGGGACAGTTGCTACTCTTTTGTTAAATTATTGGACAAAAAAATTCAGTAAAGAAATTATTTCAAATAATTTAACTGGAAGTGAGATTATTAATAAAATATCACAAAAATATGACCTCAGAATGGGCATTGACCCCGTTAATAACATGCTCTCATCAAGCTACGACTCAACAAGAAAGACCTTAAATATTTCGAGTGATATACTTCATCAATCAACTGTTGCGGGAACTGGAATTTTGGCACATGAACTTGGACATGCAATTCAAGATCAAAGAGGGAATTTTTTATCAAATATTAGAATTTTAATTGTCCCAGCTGTCAATATTGGCACAAATATTGGTTACTTTTTAATTTTTATCGGACTAATTTTACAGATCAGTGCTTTGTCTTGGATAGGATTATTTTTATTTGCTTTTACAACTATTTTTATATTAATTACTTTGCCTTTAGAAATTGATGCTTCTATCAAAGCAAATCGAATACTGAGAGAAAATCAAATATGTTATACAGAGGAGATGCCTAAAATAAATAAAATCTTGACGGCGGCTTCTTTAACATATGTTGCAGCACTATTTCAATCGATTGGACAGCTAGTGTATTTTTTTCTTCAAGTAAAAGGCGTTTCAAGAAAAAACGATTAACCAATTCATAAGCCGGATTCTGTATCCTTCTCCTTTAAATCTTTAGGAGAATTAAATTCGTCATTTATCTATGCCCTCATATTTGAGGTTGCACCTAACAGGGGTTACCTAGCTTTGTTTAATTACTTAAACAAACGGTAGTCTCTTACACTACCTTTTCAAGCTTACCAAAATCAGTCAAAGACCAATAATGGCGGTGTATTTTCTGTAGCCCTATCCCTAAGCTCACGCCTAGCCAAGTATTTCCTTGGTGTCACTCTTTTGATAAAGAGAAAAATGGTGTCCGGACTTTCCTCTATAAAGCCCTAAAGCCCTACAGCGACCAATCTGAACTGGTAGTTACATTATACTAAAAAGTTGCTTCTTTGGAAAATGTATATATTGCTTCTTCGTAAATTATTGTTACCGTAATTTTATAGTTACCCGGTAAAATATAATCTTGTATGCCACTCCTTTTCTCATTACTCTTTGCCAATTCAACAAAACTATAATCCTTAATTCCCTCTAAAGTCCAGTATATATCGAATTTATCCCCCTCTTTCCCCCAAATTTTCCCCTCTACCGTAGGTACTGCTTTTAAATCAACAAAATATGTCGGACCATCAGCAGTCAAAGTGTATGTAAAAATTTCTGTCTGAACTTGCTTTTGTGCCCTTAATTCGAAAATCTTATCGTTATTGATAGAAATAATTGCCATAGTGGTCCCAATTCCCAAAAGCATTATAGTAACTACAGGATAAAGCGATTTACCTAAAAAACCATATTTTGGTTGTAAATGAGTAACCTTTCTAAGCTTGACTGCCAAATAAATCAGTACAGCAGAAAAAATTAAAAAGATAATACCAATAATTATTAATGTAGGCATGCTTAGTGAGATTAAGATTTGATTGTTTAATATATCCATATTATTAATTAAAAATATATATTTTTATTTGCTGACAGAGCCGTCCAGTATTGGTTTTGTTGCATCAATTGGTGTATTTGAACTTTTACTTTTTTGTGCCAATATTTCCCGAAAATTAGTGGTAATTAAATTGTGTTCATTTTCGTTTGCTATTATTTGGATTGCAACATGATTGTTATCAGCAAAAAATAACCCTTCTCCAATGCCCGTTGAGAGTAAATAGTCCTTTTCCCCTTCACTAAGATAAAAAACCTTTTGAATTTGGTCAACAGACGAAGTGCTTTGTTTTAATAATAACTGAATTGATGAGTTACTTACGATTGCCTTTCCATAGTCAGAAGTTAAGAAGTCATTTACATCCTGCGTGACAGTTGTTAGACCTAAACCATATTTTCTAGACCTCTTTGCAATGGAATACACAAATCTTGCTGCATCCGGGTACTGCATCATCCACCATGCCTCATCAATAATTAAAATTCTTTGGCGTTTATCTTTTTTAATTCTAGTCCAAATAAAATCAAGCATTACGTACATTGCCATTGGCCTTAGTTCATCCGATAAATCACGAATTCCAAAACAGGTAAAAGAGTTATTTATCTCGATATTTGATATTTGATCAAAAATTCCAGCGGCACTTCCTCGTACAAATCTTTCCAATTTATCGGCCAAAAGATGGGCTTCGTCTTCTGCCATTGATTTGAGAATTTTATATAAATCCTCCAAAAGTGGAGGTGTCTTTCCTTGTGTTGAAGGATCAGGAGTTATTCCTTTTTCTTTGTAGGTTAAAATTAAAGCCCTATCAAGTAAGGCAACTTCGACTGGCGATAATGTACCACCTGCCATAATTTTGATTAAACCCTGTAGGAATAAAATCTTAAAACGTAATTCGTCTTCTTCTTTATCAAATATTCCAGATAATTCAAAAGGATTAAGTTTTGAAGAACCATCTTGAGAAAAAGAAATATATTCACCTCCTATTGCTTCAGTAAGTTTTTCGTATTCTTTTTCTGGGTCAATAATTAGCACATTGGTTCCCAACATCAAACTTCTCATTGCCTCCAGTTTTACAAAATAACTTTTACCGGCTCCTGATGTAGCAAAAATTACCATATTGGGGTTCAACATTTGAAATCTATCGAATATAATCAAACTTTTATTATGCTTATTTATTCCATACATAATACCATCATCCATTGTCAGTTCAGATGATACAAAAGGAAACGTAGTGGCCAAAGAAGTTGTATCCATATTTCTTGTTAGAATTATTTTATCGGTTCCAAGAGGAAGTGTTGTAATAAAGCCCTGTTCCTGTTGCAGGGAGGCAACCTTAATAATAACCCCTAAGGCAGATAAAGTTGACTCAATATTTCTAGAAATATCTTCTAACTCTTTTAGATTGGTAGCACGTATGGTTATATATAATGCAAAATGAAAAAATCTTTCATTTCCACTAGCTATTTGGTCTTGCAAGTCCTCAGCATCTTTAAGAACAACTTTCATATTTGGGTCGGGTAATTTCCCTGCCTCTAAATCAATATTTATTGAGGCCTGAAACTCTGCAATTTTTCTCTTTAGCCGTTGTAAGACCAATGTCGAATCAGTAGGATAATAGAAAGTGCTTATAGTAACAGCTTTTTCAAAATTAATTAAAGGTGACAGCCAGTTAGCTCCAACCCAACGTGGAAAACCAGTAGCAAAAAATGTTCTAAAGTATTTACTTCCAATTTGTAAATGATTGAAGTCAATTTCGATGGCAGGAGGAGCAATAATATCTTTTATATCAACTATCCCTTCTGAAAAATTTAAGACAGCTTTTTCTTCCTCTTCTTCTTGTTCTATAAGTTTTCCGGGTTCTTGAGGAATAGACGGATTATCAACGTTTGATTTCAAGGTCTGATTTGTGCCTTGTGTCGTTTCTTTTGGCTTTGATTTTCTGAATAAAAAGTTGAGTAAATCCATTTTTTTAAATTGTTTTTGTTTGTACTAAACTAGATGTATATTCTGTCGTCGCCAATTGCAATTTTGTAATACCTGTTCTGTCAGGGTCATACATTGAATAATAAAGTCGGATAAGTGAATTTGTATCTAAAATTTTGGCAACTAATCCAATATTTTTAAATTGTTTTATAATATTACTTGCTTTGGGATTAAGTCTCGGTTTCACATATTCTAGTATCGATTTGATATTAGTTATTTTATTTTTTTTACCAAAAAATTGTTTTATAAAACTTGTCTTTTCCACAATCGAAGGACTTTCTGGAATGACTACATAAAATGTTTTATCTAGTATGTCTTTGTTGTAGGTCATATTTTCAATAAAATTTATATAGATTTCAATTTGTCTTTTAAGAGCGTCTGATATTACTTTATGCTGATACGCTCTAAGTTTTTCTATATAATTTGAAGTATCAGTAAGTTCTGTTCTAATTACAATTTGAAATAAAAAATTCAATGAATTTAAAAGAGCCGCAAATTGCATAATTTTAACATCTTGTTCTTTTTCAGATAATAAATCAAAATTCAATGCATTTACTTCTAGCACCATTGAGACAACACCATTTTTTAGGACTACAAATCCATCCCTGATGTCTTCTATTTCAAGATGTTCCTGCGTACTTGGTGTCTTTACATTTGGACTAGTTGGCATATTTATTAATTTTGAGAAATAATCTTAAACATGTATTGCTTTTTTCCACTTAGATTGACTACACCACGATTAAATTTGTAACCTTCACTGGCAACATCAATATAATAGCTTCCTGACTCTAATGAACCTTCCGTAGAAAAAACACCTGCCCTGTCAGTCATAACTTCTTTAATTAATTTGTTACCATCGTCTAATATACTAACCTTTGCTCCAGTAATTGGAATTTGTTGTCTATTTTGCACAATTCCCTTTATATAATTATTATTAACTATTTGAGAAATTTTTTCCACTTGATTATTTCCATTAGACAAAGAAATTGGACGATTAACATTAGGTCTTATATGCTTCATAGTTGCAGTGTAAGTTGGAGTATTGTAAACCACAGTAGTTGCTTCGTTTACAGGACGAATATTTTGCGCAATAGTTTGTTTTTTAATTATTATTGGGGACCCATTCGGGTCAAGTGTTTCTTGTGTTTTTTGAAAAGCTCCTACTTTTTCAGGGGTGGTCTTATTCACTGATATTTCTGGAATTTTATTAAATAAAAAATCAAAATGATCATCAATTTTTTTCAATAATTTATTTTCTTCAATATCTAACGGTGTCTCTACCTTTTCTAAATCAGCAAGTGGCGTTGCAGAAAGATTTCCCAACCTTACCGGAAGAGATAATATCTTTACTACATCTTTATCGGTTTTTAATTTAAGTGATTTGTCTTCTTTTAAAATTTCTGGAACTACAGCAGTTTTACGCCACAACCTTTCCTGAGGAACAATCATAGAAAGAATGAAATTTGTTAACCAGACAGTTGATGGCTGTCCGTTTATCATAACTGATGAAAAGAGAAGTCCTCCTCCAATAGAAATACAAATAAATATTGTTTTTAAAATACCTGGGAAATCAGAATAATAGAAGATAACTCCTAGCAGACATCCACAAGCCAAATACGCAAATTGTCGAATAGTAAATCTGCCAAATAATTTGAACTCAACATCCATTAAATTTTGGGGCACTGGATGTCTTTCCATAACTATTTTGTATTTATTACAATAAAATTAGTTAATTTCTAAAACGATATATGAAACCTTTCCACCATTTGGTGTATTAAATAGAAATTCCTGATTTTCTTTTTTACCAATCATTGTTTTTCCTAAGGGAGATAAATTTGAAATTTTTTTTAATGAAGGGTTTGCTTCATTCTGTCCTACGATTTCAAATACCATTTGTTGCTTTGTTTCCTTATTTATAACCTTTACTTTAGATCCAATACCAACCATAGATTTATTGTCGGTTTCATCTAAAATAACAGCATTAGCAATAAAGGCATCCAGTTCGACAATTTTTTTTTCGTTAAATTGGTTTTGTTCTATTGCTGCTTTATAGGCAGCGTTTTCCGACAAGTCGCCCTGCTCTCGTGCTTTTTCAATATCATCTGCTATTTTCATTCTAATAATTGTCTTCCTGTTTTCAAATTCTTTTTGGGCTTCTAATAAACCCTCTTTTGTAACCGTATTTTTTTCATTATTAAATTTTTTCATGTCATATTATCTAAAATTAAAAATAAATTGTTGTGAACCGGTAGATAAACCTCTAAAAATAAACGCATTACCTTCTTTAATTGCCTCTTTGTTTTCTGTTTCAATTGTTAGCGTACTATCCTCAAACACCACCTCTATATCGTAGACAACTTCTACACCTAACGCTGAGTCAAATTGGATTTTTTTATTATAACCTTTTTTATATTCTTTATCAAAGGGTAAGCCGATATACCCAATACCATACTTTAAATCGTCGTCTGGCATAAATAAAACACAGTTTTTATTTAATTCAGGAGAAAAAATTTGGGTATAATTAATACCTGCTACTCCTGAAAAGTTATAATTTTTACTTGCCCCATCGTTACAAAATGTTGCATTATACAAATTATCCAATCCATTAAGATTTATATTAAAATTCTTTTCGGAAGACATATCATTTTTGAAAGTTATTTTACCGCTTAAATTGATTAAGGGTATCTTTTTTGGTGTTATGTTTAATTCGTTATTATTTACACCAATAAAATATTTTTCGGGTGTCGTAATAGAATTATCTATGTTGGAAAGATATTTGTTAATTGTAGTATTATTTGAATACACATGAATCAAATCACTGGAAAACCATGATGAAATTAATTGCTGGGTTTTTACTGATTTTAGTGATTCACTCTGTTTTGCTATTAATTGTGAAAAAATATTTATAAGTACATCATTACGCTGTTCACTTGTTCTGACATCTCCAACCAAAGTATTGATTGCATTTACATAATTTTCTCCATTTATTTTTACATTGTTGATTACAATTTCACTATCGCTTAGCAATTGTTTAATAATACCAGTATTCAAATTAATTAATAAATCAATTTTAATTCCTTCTATGCCCTCAATAACCTTCTGCATTTCCGAGTACATTAGTTTTTTATCCATCATCAATGATAAGTCACGTACTTTTATATTATTTGCAGTTATTTGGCGGTTGGTAGTAAATTTCAAATTATCTATGGTTGTTTCCGAGACAATCGGCAGACCATCCAAATATTTTGTTAAATTTACCACCTTAACTTCATTAATTACTCCATCTTTTATATTAAATATCATATACCCTACAAAAGCACCTCCCCCATCAGAATATACAAGGTTATCTTGCATTAACACAGAAACCTTACGATTTGCATCTTTGCCCAAAATAAATGGTAAATACTCATAGCCCTTTATACACATCTGTGCTTGTTCATTACTAGTATTTATTTGTTGAATCTGGGGCAAGAAAAATTGACTGATTTGAGGAGAAATTTCGTTTAATTTTGTTACTAATTGTTCTTTGCTTTTCTGAAGGGTATTATTTCCTATATCTAACAATGTCTTATTCTTACTAATTTTCTCTAAATATATTTTGAAATTACTATTATTTTCTACAGTCAAGTATTTACTACTATCATACCTGTAAAGTATGTTTGGTTTATATTCATCTAAATATTTCCCCAAAGGGATCAAACCCGAATAAATATTTTCTTGAGCACTCGTGTATTGAATAAAATCTGCTATTAATATTTGTGTGTTTTTATAAATAATTGGCTTTTGAAGAAGAATAAAAATATATTCTAATTCGTTTAAACGCTGTTGAGCTTCGACTGCATTTGTCTTGACGACAATTATTTGTTTTTGTGTCTCTTCAAAATTTAACTGACTTACAGATAAATTTATACCTTTAAGGTTTTCACTGATTATATAGAGATTTTTTACAAAACTTAAGCCCGGTGACACCAATTGAAAATATAACAAGCCAAGACAAATTATTCCTAAAATCAAAAAGAATAAATCCAAAAGTGTCATGTTTTTTAGAAATTCGAATTTCCTTTTTAATCCTAAAAAAAGTGAATTTACCCCGTCATCAATTTTTACAAAAATATTCTTTTTATAATTTCTATCTATTGATTTTCTAATATTATTATTTGCCAAAATAATATTTCCTCTCCTGGCGTTATCTTGACTTTTCCTTTCGGCTATCAATCTTGCTAATGCACCTTGAGTATTGATTTCTTTTAGGTTTTCATGTTTAGTAGCATCAGCTTCGTTTATCTCTCTGACAAAGAAAAAATCAATAATTTTCTGTCTGAACGTTTTTGGTTTGTCTCTCGTTAGGGGAATGACGCCTTTATGAAATGAATTAGCACTAACTTGAGAAATTTTTGAAATATTTTCCTCCAAATATGATACTGTTTGAGTCAAAGCCCGTTCAAAAGGGACTCTGGGTTGCCATCCTATAGACGACAAATTTGGTGCTGGCTTATATAATTTTAACGATGGCAAACTATTATCATCGCTATTGAATTTAATTTCCTGACATTTGGGATATATTTCTAATAATTTGTATGCAACAGATAATAAAGTAATCTCTTCTTCATTAACCAAAGAAAATATTCTTCCTTTTGTATTTGGTGTGAATTGGGCCTTAATTATGCCATAAGCGGCATCCAAATAATGGATGTAATAATCACTCTCTAAACCATCTGCCTGTACCAATAATGGCTCTGCCTTTATTGCAGAAATAATCATTTTAATTAACTCTGAGTTGACATTCAATTCCATGCCTTTACCAAGTAATGTTCCAAGCCGTACAATTCGAGCATCAATTCCTACCTTTTCCTGATATTCTTTGACTAAACTTTCGGAATACCTTTGAATATCAAGTTCTGTGTACAAAGAATAATTCTCCTCAACATTAGGATTAAAATTAAAATCAAAATTTTTCTGGGCCAAAACTTGCTGATGGGCCTTGATAGATGTTGACAATAAAAATTTAGCATCAAATTTTGCAGTTAAATCAAGAATACTATCTAAATAGTTAGATGCCTGTAGAAATGTTTGAGTAGAAATTTTATTTTCAAAATTTATTAATTGATGGTTGAGATAGAAAACATAATCAAGCCGTCTTAAATCCCTCGTTAATGCCTCAATACCCGAATAATCGATTAACATAAGTAATTCGTATGATCCAAGTATATCCATATATTGGTCTACTTCCTTCGTTCCTTTATCAACAATAATAACCGCTCCTCCTTGTTCCAGTAAGGATTTTGCAATTTCAATTCCTAACAAATCTTCACCTCGGAATATTATCGAAGTTGGGTGCCTTGCAGAATGTTTTAATTTGTTAATGGATTGCATATAAGTTCCTAATTGGTTTGGTTATTTATTTTAATTGGTTGCATAAACAAATTTACTTCTAAAATCATGTCAAAATTTTTTAATTTGTCCCTGTCTGATTGTCCTTCCGGTAATAATGTTATTTCCATTGAGTCATATCCATTTTTCATAAACTTCATTTTATGCTGTTTTGAAATATCAATATCTATATCCTTTAATGCAGTATTCCCAATTGATAACTCATCCAAATACACAGTAACATTTTCGGGAGCAGAATATACAGTTAGTCGCGGATTAGCTATATTAAGATAATTTTTCCTTGTGTAAAGTAAATGCCCTTCAGAAAAAATTTGCGAAGGACCTAAATCATATGCCAATACAACATCAAGGCCCGATTCAAAATTTATCTTGCGTTCGAATTGATAATAATTCCCTGCATTTTCTTTTTTAAGAGAAATTGTATGTTCTCCTTTGGAAATTGGATTTATTTCTGCAAAATCAGCATTATCTGAAGCCGATCCTTTTAATTCATCGTCAACATAAATACTTACTTCCCCTTTTAAGGACTTAACTTTTAATGTTGCATATTTACTTGTCCCCTCAATTCCTAAAAAATTCAAAAAACTTAGGTTCATTTTATTCCAAGGCGACCAAAGTCCAAGTATTACAAAAAATACCAAAATCAAAACAATTATCATTATTCGCTTTAATAATTTCATCTATTATTTTGAATTTTTTAATTATTCGTTTTATTATATCAAGTTGGAATTATAAATAAAGTATTTTTAAGTGTTTACTGCAAGTCCTTTCATACTTTAGTAGTAGGTATAAAGTTAGGGAAAAGGTTGAAGGCCTATCACCAAATTAGAGGCCGAATATAAAATTGGTATTATTTGTATTATAAGTCTATGAGGCCGGTGTGTAAGAACTTCTCTTCAACACATTGTAATCGTAAGATGTACCCAACTTATTCAATTACTTTCAAAAATAATAATACTCTGTTATAATTTGATCAAGTGATTGGGATAAAAAGTGAAAGACCCATATTTTGGAAGTGATAAAAATTTAATACACAAAAAGAGCTTAATCGGTTATATAATAAATATAATAATACGATTAGGAATTTAGGTGGTACCACCCCTTAGGAACACGGGTCCTTTAAAGTTATTAATCTTATGATAATTTTACGGGACTTTTTTAATTTTATATTATTTAATAAACGTATTTATTTTAATTATTAATGATTTATTATGAAAAACAGGGTCTTAGGCAAAGATATTCCTTCCAGTAAAGGTAAGGAAGTCATTATGCAGGGCTTTTTGCATACTATCAGGAAATTAGGTTCAATTGCCTTTTTAATTTTACGTGATAGAACAGGTTTAACTCAAATCGTATTAGAAAATCAAGCCGAAATTTCTAAATTAGATAATTTATATACAGGAACGGTTATTGAAGTTAAAGGCAAAATAGTAAGTTCTTCAAAATTAAAATTTGGTTTTGAAATGCAAAATGCCAAAGTGACTGTCTTACATAAAGTTTCTTACCCAAATCCAGTGGATATCAGTAAAGAAAATTTAAACGTTGAGCTTGATACTCTACTTGATAATAGAATTGTTACATTGAGACATCCAAAACAACAAGCAATATTTCATATTGCTGCTATCGCCGAAAAACAAATGCGGGAATACTTTTATGCAAATGATTTTACACAAATAAATTCTCCCAAAATTATTGCATTCCCAACTGAGGGGGGCTCAGAGGTATTTGAAGTTAATTATTTTAATCGGAAAGTTTATCTTGCTCAAAGTCCTCAGTTCTACAAACAAATAATGGTAGGCGTATTTGAAAAGGTCTTTGAAATAGGTCGTGCTTATCGTGCAGAGAATAGCAATACAACTAGACACATATCCGAGATTTTGATGTTGGATGTGGAAATGGGTTTTATAGAGACCTTTGAAGATATTTTTGATGTTGCTGAGACATTTTTGAAACAAGTAATTACATCTACTTGGAAGGAAGGTAAGAACTATTTGGATATTCTACAAGCGGTTAAGCCGGTACTTACTACAAAATTCCCAAGGATTACTGTTAAGGAACTACACGAATTGATGTTTAAAGAAACAAATGAAGATCATCTTGGTGAAAGGGATGTTACTCCAAGCGAAGAGAAATTTATTTGCGAATATTCTGTCAAGAATTGGCATTGTGATGCGGTCTTTGTAACTGAATTCCCTTGGTCAGATGCTAAATTCTATCATTATCAAAATGAAAAAAATCCGAAGGTCACAGATAGGGCTGACTTGATATTTAGAGGTGTTGAAATTGCTACTATTACAAGACGTGAAGTAAATTATGAAAAACTTGTTAGCCAAATCAAATCCAAAGGATTTGACCCAGAACACCCCGGATTAAAGTATTTTCTTGATGCCTTTAAGTACGGTATGCCGGATGAAGGTGGCTTTGGCTTTGGAATTACTAGATTCGTACAAAAATTAATCGGCTTATCAAATATCAAAGAAGTTGAATTATTTCCAAGAGATGTACAGAGGATAACTCCTTAAATACTTTAAATTAACCAAATGGATATATTAAATATAAAAGACCTTGATGTAAAAACAGAGACAAATGAAATGGTACTACATGATCTTTCACTCAGTATTCAAAAAGGAACAATTGTCTATTTGCTTGGTCCAAATGGCTCTGGAAAATCAACTTTGTCTAAAGCAATTATGGGATTTGAAAATTTTAAAATCTCTGGCGGGAGTATTTATTTTGAGAATTTAGATATTTCAAACCTTGAACTTTCACAAAGAGCACGTCTTGGTATATTTTTGGCCTTTCAAAACCCTGTTGAGATTCCGGGAGTAAGTTATCGAAATTTTTTACGTCTTGCATACAACAATATCCATAGTAAAGGTCAACAAATTTCTGTGATGACTTTCAGAAAGTTATTATTAGAAAAATCAAAAATGTTTAATATCTCGCAAGAACTCTTAGACAAAAATTTGAACGAAAATCTATCAGGCGGAGAAAAAAAGAAGATGGAGGTTTTACAGATGGCAATTTTGAAACCAAAATTAGCAATATTAGATGAAGTAGATAGCGGTCTTGATATTGATGCAACCAAAGAGGTCTATAAAGGACTATTACAATATATAAAATTTAACCCTAACACAACTTTGATTATTATTACCCATTCACTTACACCTTTTTCTTACTTAAAGCCGGATAATATTTTTATTATGCGGAAAGGACAAATCACAAGAATGGGAAAACAGGAATTAGTTGAGGAAATTACAAAAAATGGTTTTAACGGACTTTAATGTCATCTAAAATCCCAAATATAAAAAAATTATATACTCGCCCTAGTAATTTAACTAAACTTTTTAGACAGGAAAATTCCTTTAAAGAAAAATTCGGTTTCAAGGATAACATTGTATATGAAACCATTTTAGAAAAAGGAATAAATAAAAATATCATTAATAAAATTTCAAAAATTAAAAAAGAAGGTAAGTGGATGCGTGAAATCAGGCAAAATGCATTAAAGATTTTTGAAGAGAAGGAAATGCCAATTTGGGGACCTGATTTAGGAGATATTGATTTCAATAGTTTCCACTATTATGTAAAAGCAAGTGCAAAAAAAGAAAAGATGTGGAAGGATGTTCCTCAAAAAATAAAGACAACTTTTATCAAGTTAAAAATTCCTCAAACAGAACGAAGGTTTTTGGCAGGTGTAGCCACACAATATGAATCTGAGATTGTCTATCAGAAACTAAAAGAAAAATGGGATAAATTAGGAATTGTCTTTTTGGATACAGATAGTGCTTCTATAAAATTCCCTGAGATTTTTAAACAATATTTTGGGAAAATAGTGCCTCCCACCGATAACAAATTCGCGGCATTAAATACCGCTGTATGGAGCGGTGGTTCTTTTATTTACATACCAAAGAATATTAAAGTCACAATTCCATTACAAACATACTTTAGAATTAACCTGAAAAATATTGGGCAATTTGAAAGGACATTGATTATTGCTGATGAGGGTAGTGAGATTCATTATATAGAGGGATGTACTGCCCCTATCTATTCCTCGGACTCATTACATTCTGCTGTTGTCGAAGTCGTTGTTAAGAAAAACGCAAAAGTTCGCTATACTACTCTACAAAACTGGTCAACTAATGTTTATAACTTAGTAACAAAACGTGCTATTGTACATGAAAACGCAGTAATGGAATGGGTGGATTGTAACTTGGGTTCAAAAGTTACCATGAAATATCCAAGCATTTATCTTGTCGGTGATAAAGCACATGGTGAAGTGCTTTCTCTTGCTTTAGCTAACAAAGGACAAATTATTGATTCAGGTACCAAAGCAATACATAAAGGTAAAAACACCACAAGTATTATTATTTCAAAATCAATTTGCTTAAATGGAGGTCGTTCCAGTTTTCGTAGTTTAGTTAATCATACCAAAGGTGCTTCAAAGTCAAGAAGCAATATATCTTGTAATGCTTTAATTCTTGACGACAAATCTCAAACCGATACCTACCCTACAAATCTGGTACAGGAAGAAAGTTCTACAATCACCCATGAAGCCACAGTTAGTAAAATAAATACAGAACAACTTACTTATCTTGCCTCAAGGGGTCTAACCCCGGAACAGGCGAGTGCTTTAATTGTCAATGGATTTATTGAGCCGGTTGTCAAGGAATTACCAATGGAATACGCAGTCGAACTGAATGCATTAATAAACATGAGTATGGAAGGGAGTGTGGGATGAAAAAAATAATTTTGGATTTTTCAAAACCAATTGAAAATATCAAAGTTACTGAAAACACAGTAATTTATGGACTTTTTATTGATGTTGCTCATTTAACCTGTCAAAACTCCCCCTGTATTGTTTTTTCAAAAAACAATATTTCACTTGATATTAACGTCAAAGCAGTAATTAATGCTAATTGTGTCTTTGATTTTTCACCAATTCTTAAGGTCTCCACAAAGCAAAAGGGTATTGTTGCAAACCTAAGAATTAATGTATTAAATAATTCTTCTAACTCAATCATCAAATCAACTCCAGCAATGGAAATTAAACAGCCGGATGTCTCTGTTTCTCACTCTTTAGCGATTAGCTCTTTTGACAAGAATCAACTCACCTATCTTTGTTCCAGATGTCTTAACAAAAAAGAAGCAGAACAAATCTTAATAAATTCTTTCATATCAGATATAATGAAGGCAACTAAAAACTAACCTATGAATAAAAACGATTTTCCATTACTAAGAAATCATCCTGAATTAATATACTTAGATAATGCAGCCACAACACAAAAACCAGATGCAGTAATCAGGGCTTTGGTTGACTATTATGAAAATCAAAACGCTAATGTACATCGTGGAATTTATAAATTAAGTGAGATGGCAACTGAGCAATATGAGAATTCACGTGGGACAATTGCAAAGTTTATTAATGCCAAGACAAACGAAGTTATTTTTACATCAGGAACTACCTTTGGAATTAACCATATAGCTCTATTACTGGAACATAATAAAGTCCTGCAAAATGGTGATTATATTCTACTCTCAGACATGGAACATCACAGTAATATTTTACCCTGGCAAAGAATAGCAACCGATAATAAAATTATTTTGGACTATGTTTCTCTTACTGACAATTTTGAATTAAATTGGGATGTTTTAACTCAAAAAATTATTACTAATAAACCAAAAATAATTTCTTTTATATATACCAGTAATGTTCTAGGCACAATCAATCCTATTCAAAAAATAATTGCATTTATCCGGGAAAATTCTCCTGATTCAATTATTATCATTGATGCAGCCCAGTCAATAGGTCATATTAAAACGGATGTTAAACAACTAGATTGTGATTTTTTGGTCTTTAGTGGTCACAAGGTCTATGGACCAACCGGTATTGGTGTCATTTACGGTAAATCACAAATTCTTGAAGACATTGTTCCGATAATTACCGGTGGCGGAATTATCGAAAAAGTAACAAAAGCTGAAGCTACATTTGGCCCCAGTCCACATAAATTTGAGGCAGGTACCCCAAATATTGCCGGAGCAATTGGACTTGCTTGTGCGATAAATTATTTAAACACACTTGGATGGGAACAGATATCTGTAACAGAAAATAAACTAATCAAATACACTTTGAATAAACTCAAAGAAATCGGGGATTTAAGATTATTCGGACCAAAAGAACTTGAAAAGAGAATCGGCGTTTTTTCTTTTGCCTTAGGTAATATTCATCCACATGACATAGCGCAAATTCTGGATGAATCAAATATCTGCACTCGAGCAGGACATCATTGTTGTCAAATTTTACACCGTGATATTCTTCATATTCCTGCTACTTTGAGGGTCTCTCTTGCTTTCTATAATGAGATATCAGAAATTGATATTTTATGTTCGAAATTAATTGAAGCACAAAGAATTTTTTAAGAAATCGGAGGTATATTACTAATATCCCATGAGCCAATTTTTTTGTTCATAATTATATTTTGTTGTCCAAAAAATCCTTCTTCCCTTCTCCCTATTTCTTTAAAACCATTTTTTATATAAAATTCTTTTACACCTTCATAGGTAAATAGTTCAATCAAATGGGCATTTCTAGTCCTAACATATTCCTCGTAGAATTGAAGAAGTTGTTTTCCCACTCCATGCTTTCGATATGCAGGCAAGACACCAATCCAGGTAATAAATGCTATCCCACCATATGTGTTATCACCTACCAAAAATCCTATCAATTGTTCTGTCTCATTAAATGCTATATATATCTTTCTTAATTGTTTTTCATACCATTGAAAAAAATTACTTTGAGAATATTCTTTCATAATAAAAAATTCTCTTAACTTGGCTGGAAATCCAGCATAACCTTCTTGCATCAAAATTTCAAAGCAATTAAAAAATGCGGGGAATTGAGGGCCTGTTATTTCAGCTATCCTTACCATTGTTTAGAGAAAAATCTGATTTTCTTAAGTTGTTTAATTTCAAATAAAGATAAAAACAATTCGGATATTTTTGGTTTAAGATAAAAAACACCTAATAAGGAAATAAATATAGAAAATACTATCATTGTCCCTGCCTTCAATAAGCTCGGGTTTATAACCGTAAGAGGAATATAGGATATTAATAATAAAAATGAGGATATAAAAATATATTCAGGCCAATAGTAGGAAATCAATTTACCATTTGTTTCATTAAGACCTATATACTCGTTCGTTTTTATTACTGCCTTAAATTTTTGTAAGTCGTACAGTCG
>Ga0315273_10004470_pt1 | contig 17133 bp, 17 predicted proteins | sample YL17G02_0_MG_FD_205753 | JGI IMG/M metagenome (GOLD analysis project Ga0315273, IMG submission 205753) | Sediment microbial communities from Yellowstone Lake, YNP, Wyoming, USA - YL17G02_0 | ecosystem: Environmental > Aquatic > Freshwater > Lake > Sediment | place: USA: Wyoming | collected... | reverse complement strand
TTCGTGCCATGAAGACGCTCCGACGCAGCGATCTCGTCCGCGCCCCAAAGCGCGGCATCGTGCGCAGCCTGGTCCGCAAGGGATCCCGGGACGACCGGGGCCCCGGGGTCGTCCGGACGGGACCGAGTTATCCCGATCCGGCGCGCTGTACGCGCTGCAGCGCCATCTATCACCACAAGACCTGGCGCCTGGACGAACGGCGAATCCCGTTCGATGCCCAGGGCGACACCCATGTGGCCGAGGCGATGTGTCCCGCGTGCCTCCAGGCGCGCGACCGCGAGTACTACGGTCGGGTGCTTCTCTGCGCGGGACGCTTCCTCTCGAGCCACGAACACGAAATTCGCGCCCGCATCGAAAACGTCGCGGTGCGCGCTGCCAGCACCCAGCCGGAACGTCGCATCGTCGGGATCGCCCGTCGTTCGGGCGGGCTCGAGGTGCGGACGACATCTCAGAAGCTCGCGCACCGGATCGCGCACGAGCTCGTGAAGGCGTTCCACGGTCGCGCCACGTACGACTGGTCGGATCGCAATGGCGAGCTCCTGGCAACTTGGTCGCGGAACGACGCGGGCTTCTGAGCCAGGGAGGGAGAAATCCATGTCCACTGCATTGCTGTCCCGCACGCCGCTGTCGAACTTTCGCAAGGAAGTCGACCAGCTATTCGAGCGGTTCTGGACCCCCGAGGAAGCCGATCTGACCCTGTCCACGGAATGGACCCCGCGGATGGACATCGTCGAGACGAAGGAAGCGATGGTGCTCAAGGCGGAGATTCCGGGGATCGATCCGAAGGACATCCACGTCTCGTTCCAGGATCAGGTCCTGACGATTCGCGGCGAGAAGAAGGAAGAGAAGCGGGAGAAGGACGATCGTTATTTCCGGCTGGAACGCATGAGCGGCATGTTCGCGCGCAGCTTCCACCTGCCGGTGCCGATCGAGACCGGGCGGGTGAACGCGGCCTTCAAGAACGGCCTGCTCACCGTGACCCTGCCGAAGGGAATCGAGGCCAAGGCCGCGGAGATTCCGATCCGCGAGACCTAGTCTCGAGATTGAAAGGGAGCTCGATCCAGTGGTTCGGGCTGGCGGACGTCGAGTCCCAGGGGGGAGCGACCCCAGTCTGGACGCAGCCTCGAGCTTCCCTGCACTAAGGCTTCGGGGCGGCGCGCACGAGGGATGAGCGCGCCGCCAGAAGCCATTGTAGCCACGCCACCATCCACGCCAGCGCACTGACCGCAAGCCACATGGGCGCCGCCGCCCCGGCGCCCTCGGCGACGAGGCGCGTGACCAGCGCGAGCACGAGCAGCGCCGCGCGCATCGGCGTCAGCACCCGCGCCTCGGCATCGGGACCGTGCCCGCCGTGCGTCACCACGACGCGGCTCGCGATGCCCATCGTGAGCGCGCCGTAGCCGCCAAGCAGCGTCAGGTGCAGCGCACCGATCTCGTGCTCCGGCAGCAGCGCCGCCGCCCACAGCCCGAGCCCGACGAACCAGCCCGCGCTCCACATGACGAATGCGGGGACCGTGCGGCGTCCCGGGAGCCGCCACAGCTTCCACACCCAGACCAGCATGAAGGTCGCGATCAGCGCGCGCCCGAATGGCCCGATCATGGGCGCGCCCAGCGCGTCGGCGAGGAACGTGATCGCCAGCAGGGCCGCGAGCGTGGCGTAGAGCGCGCGCCGCGCGGGCCGCTCGTGCGGGTGCGCGATCTTCGGGATGAGCAACGGGTCCTTGATCTCGAGGAACACCGGCACCAGCAGCGCGCCAAAGCCCATCACCGGCGAGAGCACCATGCCGAGCGACATCATGCGGAGGCCGAGCCGCGGCGCCGGCTCGATCCAGGGCCCCACGGCAGCCGCCAACTGGAGCGCCGCGCCGACGAGCCCGAGCGCGAGGCCGACCACGGCGAACACCACCTCCTCGGGCGGGTCGTTCGCGCGCCGCGCGAAGCGGCCGGCGACCGTGAACGCAACCAGCCCGAGTGTCAGGAAGGCGCAGGCGTGCGCCACCGCGGCGAAGCCGAGCCACGCGGCGGCGCCGAACAGGATTACGCCGAGCGCGACCCACGGCACTTCGCGCCGCACCGAGTCGGTGCGCGTCATACGGGGCGCGACCGTGAGCAGGAAGCCCGACACGAACGAGATCTCGAAGCCCTCGATCATGAGGCTGGCGTGCAGCGGGCCCGGGTAGGGCATCCCGACCCACAGGCGCAGCGGCCACACGCTCGCGCCGAGGATCGCGAACGCGGCGCCGAGCGGGAACAGCACGCGATAGGGCTCGGGCCCCCGGGCCTCAGTCAAGGCCGCGCACCAGGACCACGGCGAGCGCACTCAGCAGGTGAACGTAGACGGAGACCAGGTAGAGATCGCGCACGAGCCGCATCCTAGCGCGGATGGGCGGCGTGCGCGATCGTGGATTTGGGTCGCGCTCAGCGAAGCGTCGCGGACGCCGCGGCGTAGATGCCGGCGTGCGTGATGGGCGCGGTCACGGTCTTGTTCTTGGTGTCGGTGTGCGATCCGGGCACGGTCTCCCACGCGAGCGTCACCGGGTTGTACCAGAGCATCACGTAGCCCGCGAGGCGGCGCGGCGCGGTACCCTTGCAATCGGCGGTGAGCGTCAGCGGCGTGGCAAACGGATTGAGCTCCGCCGGCGTGATCAGGAGTTCGCAACCGGTGCTCTTGAGCGACGGAATCCCGAGCGTGATCGTGGCATCGCCCGTGAGCACGCCCGCAGGCACGTCGACGGACCAGCGGCCGAGCGTGAGGCTGCCCTTCTTTCCGCTCTGGAGCGTGGTCGAGGACACGGTCAGGCTGGCCACCGGAACGCCGCCTGGGCTGAAGCGCGCGAGCACAGCAGTCGCGTCGTTCGCCGCCGGGGCGGGCGTGCTCGGGGGCGGCGTGCCGGCCGGGGAGCCGCTGGCTCCGCCGCTCGGGGGCGCGTCTTCCGGGAGCGTTGCCGTACTCGTGCCCTGCACCGACGCATTCCCGGCGACTTCCGCGCGGCTGCTCGCATTCTGGAGCGGGGACGTGGTCATCGAACTGCAGCCGGCCAGAAGGCCGGCCGTGAAGGCCACGGCGACCACGAGGATCGTCAGCGGCGAGGCCTGTTCCATCGTTCGCTCGTGCACCCCGAACCTCCCTGGATCAGCACAGGCCGCGAAGTGCGGCCCCTCATCCAGACGCTGGAAGCACGATGCGTGCCGCGGGATCACGCCGCGCTTGCGGGCGGATCGCAACGCGCGGTCGCGCGGAATTTGCGGAGCGCATGGCGCGCGGGAAGCGAATCTTGCGCCGTGCATCGTGCCGGAGCCGGGGGTGCGAGTTGCCGGGTGCAATGGCGTATTTCGCGGGTGCGTTGACCCGGGTCCGGCGTCTGTCAGCGCGCGATATAGCCGCCGTCGATGAGCAGCGGGTGCCCGGTGATGAACGACGCCTCCGGACCGCACAGCCACACCGCCACGTCGGCGACCTCCTCGGGACGGCCGAGGCGATTCATCGGGTGCAGGGCCTCGATCGATGCCCGCACCGCCGGGTCAGTCGTGAAGCCGGCATCTTCGAGCATCGGCGTCTCGATGAACCCGGGGCACACCGCGTTGACGCGAATACCGCTGGTGCCGTACTCGAGCGCGGCCGCTTTCGTCAGCCCGAGCACGCCGTGTTTGGCCGCAACGTACGCCGACGCGCCCGCGAAGCCGACCGTGCCGAGGATCGAGGCGTTGTTGACGATCGCGCCCGAGCCCTGGATCAGCATCTGCTTGAGCTCGTGCTTCATGCACAGCCGGACGCCGACGAGGTTGACCGCGATCACGCGCTCCCACGCGGCGTCCTCGTAGTCGGCGACGGTGCCGCGCGCGCCCGCAATCCCCGCATTGTTGAACGCGCAATCGAGTCGCCCGAACCCGGCCACGGTGGCGGCGACCATCGCCTGGGCCTCGCTCGGGACCGACACGTCCGCGCGCACGAACAGCGCCCGGCCCCCGGCCTGCTCGACCAGGCGCACGGTCTCCAGGCCGTGCACAGTCTCGATGTCGCTCACCATCACAGCCGCGCCGACGCGCGCGAACGCGAGACAGCTGGCGCGCCCGATCCCCGACCCGCCGCCCGTGACCAGCGCGACCTTGTCCTTCCAGCTCCGCTCGTTCATGGTTCGTCCTCCCGCGTGCAATCTACCAAACCCTGCCGCCACAACCCGCGGATCGGTTTCCACTATGACGCCCGTCATGTTCGATCGGTAACCGTGATCGTATGTTTGCTACGTGACAGCCGACACCAATCCCACGCCTGCGGCCCCTCCACTGCCCCTCATCATCCAGGGCGGCATGGGTATTGGCGTCTCGGGCTGGCTGCTGGCGAGCACCGTGGCGCGCCGCGGGCAGCTCGGGGTGGTCTCGGGCACAGGGCTCGACACGGTCTTCGCTCGCCGCCTCCAGGAGGGCGACCCCGGCGGGCACCTGCGGCGCTCGATGGCGCGCTTCCCCGTGCACGGAGTGAACGAGGAGGTGCTGCGCCAGTACTTCCGCCCGGATGGCATGCCGCCTGGCATGCCGTACCGCCTGGTTCCCATGTACCGGCACGTGGTGAGTCACGCCCGCGAGCGCTTCAGCATGCTGGCCGCGTTCGTCGAGGTCGACCTCGCGCGCGAGGGGCACTCGGGCGTGGTCGGTCTTAACCTGCTGACCAAGGCGATGGTCTCAAACCTCGCGCTGCTCTACGGCGCGATGCTCGCGGGAGTCGACTACGTCTTGATGGGGGCGGGCATTCCACGCGAGATTCCCGCGGCGCTCGAGGCGCTCGCCCAGCACAAGGTCGCCACGCTCAAGCTCGATGTCGAGGGCCTCGAGGGCGATCGCGTCGAGATGGTCACGTTCGATCCCGCGGCCCACGGCAGCCCGGATCGCCCCGCCCTCAAGCGGCCGCGCTTCCTGCCGATCGTTTCGAGCCACGTGCTCGCGATGTCGCTGGCCAAGCGCGCGGGCGTGGACGGCTTCGTCATCGAGGCCCCGATCGCCGGCGGGCACAATGCGCCGCCCCGCGTGGACGCCCCGTGGAACGAACGCGGCGAGCCCGTGTACGGCCCGCGCGACGAGGTCGACCTGGCGAAGCTGCGCGACCTCGGCAAGCCGTTCTGGCTCGCCGGCGGATCGGGCTGGCCCGATCGCCTGCGCGAGGCGCTCGCGCAGGGCGCGACCGGAATCCAGGTCGGGACACTGTTCGCTTACTGCGACGAGTCCGGCATCACGCCGGACCTCAAGCGCTCCGTGCTCGCCGCGGTGGCACGCGGCGAGGTCGACGTGCGCACCGATCCCGAAGCGTCGCCGACCGGCTACCCGTTCAAGGTCGTCGAGTGGAAGGAAGCGCCCGTGGAGACTCATCCGCGCGAGCGCCGCTGCGACCTCGGCTACCTGCGCGCCGCCTACGCCGCACCCGATGGCACGATCGGTTACCGCTGCGCGAGCGAGCCGGTCGACGATTACGTGCGCAAGGGCGGCCACGTCGAGGACACGGTCGGCCGGCAGTGCCTGTGCAACGGGCTGCTCGCCACCGTCGGCCTCGGGCAGAAACAGAAGGATGGGTCGGTCGAGCTGCCAATGGTCACGAGCGGCGACGACCTGAAGCGCCTGGGTGAGTTCCTGGCCGGCCGCGAGCATTACGGCGCGGCGGACGTCCTGGAGTATCTCCTCTCCTGATCCCGGGTTGCCCAGGGTCGTAGGCGACTGCCGGGGACCCTGCCAATGTCATCGCCCGGGCCCTTGATCCGCGCTATGATTGTTGCTCTTCGCCGCCCCGCGATCGCTCCTCATTTGACGGAGTTCCCATGCCGCGCCGGCGTTTGCTCCTCCTCGTCCTCGCCTTGATGATGGCCGCCCCGGCCGTACAGGCCACCCCGATCCAAATCTACGGCGTCTGGCACGCCGGCAACGACGCATGCATCTGGGGCAGCGTGCGGGACACGGTCGAGTTCGACTCCAAGAACCACTGGATCATCGACCGCGGCGACGGTGTGCCCTCGGTCAACATCGTGATCCTGAGCTTCATCGAGCCGCTCAAGCTGCTGCACCAGACGACCGACGTCGCGACGCTCAACGGCGTCCCGCGTGGCATGACGCCCGAGATCGTGAACTACTTCAGGAGCCGCGGGATCCGCGTCATGATCTCGATCGGCGGGATCACGTACGTCGCCCCGTGGGAGAGCGCGCTTGCCGAGAACGCGCCGCTGCTCGGGCAGCGCGCAGCGGCGGTCGCGCAGCAGCTCGGCGTCGGCATGGAGATCGACTACGAGGGCAGCGACGCCGCGAGCGTCGCCGCGCTCCAGCAGTTCGTCGACGCCTACCGTGCGGTCCACCCGTACGACGCGACCGGCGCCGACCCGGCGGCGCGGCTGACCGTCGACCTCGCGGCGGGCGATCGCTGGCTGATCGAGCTGTGCGGCAAGGCGACACGCGACTGGCTCGACCCCGCGCACCCCGTGCTCGACTACGCGAACGCAATGGTGCCGGCGCGCCAGCCGAGCGCCTCGGCGGCGATCGCGAACTGGCAGGAGCATCTCGACGGCAAGCCGCAGTACAGCCCGCCGATCCCGCCGCTCGCCCCGTGCAAGCTCACGGCCAGCCTGTTCCTGACCGGCCGCAGCGTGACCGCCGAGTGCGCGGACTTCGCGCAGTCGATCCACTATGCGACGCGCGACTTCGTCCTGAACGCGCCGCCGAACGGCGCGGGCACGACGCCCGGGTTGCTCGGCTACATGTTCTGGGCCGCCGAGTGCGAGGGCACGCGCAGCCAGTGCACGACGCCGCCGAACACGTGCGAAGACGGGCTTGGTGCGGGCTCGCAGTATTTCCAGATCCCGATCCCGATGCCGCCGCTGCGGCAGGACGGACTGACCGTCGGCGTGCCCGCGCCGCCCGCCGCGCCGCTCGCGTTCGCGCTCGACGCCAATGCGCCGAATCCGTTCACGCGCACGACGGTGCTCGGCTTTACGCTGCCTGCGCCCGGGCACGCCGACCTCTCCGTGTTCGACGCCCGCGGGCGCGAGGTCGCGCGCATCGCCGCAGGCGACTACGCCGCGGGGAGGCACGTGCTCGCCTGGCACGCGCTCGATACGGCCGGGTGGTCGCTCGCGCCGGGCGCGTACTTCTGCCGGCTCAGGCTCGTGACGGAGGCGGGGGAGCGGCTCGAGACGTCGCACGGCCTGACGATCGTTCGCTAGCCGCGCGCACGCGTTCCTGCTAGTTTGGGCGCCCCCCCCCACGAACCCCGGGAGGCGCTCCGCATGAAGATCATTCGCTGCCTGTTCGTCGCCGCGTTGGCGCTGATCGCAGCGCACACGCCCGCCGCAGCGTTGGACACGCTCGATGCCTACACGCTGAAGGAATACGGCGGGACGTGGCTGTCCGACTGCAAGAACAACGCGTCCCCCCGCGTGACCGTGTTCAACAACGCGCTCGTCTTCATCCGCGGGGACAAGCGCGTGGCGAGCACCGGCAACGTGATGGGGACGGCGACGTACTTCGGACAGGATCCACCGGCCAGTTACGTCTACACGCTGATCGGGGAACTCGACAACGGCCAGCAGCAGCTGATCTTTATGATCGAGAAGGACAAGACCGGGAACTACATCACGCTCCTGGGCGACGACAAGGTGATGGCGCAGATCGGGCCGGACTGGAAGACGCTCAAGTTCCGCCCGTGCGATGCGCCCGCGAAGGAGGCGAAAGCCGGGACTACGCCCCCGCCGGCGGCGAAGCCCGCGCCCACGGCAGTCGCGGAGGCGCCCGCTGTGGCCGCCGCCGCACCCACCGCCGCACCCACCGCCGGTGAATTGCCGCCCGCGTACGGCATGCTCGACGACCCCGCGTTCAAGAAGGCGTACATGAAGGCGCTCGGCAAGTTCTCGAAGGAGGACTGGCTCGCGACCCTTGACGGTCCGAGCCCCGCTTCGAGCAAGGTCACGGTTGCCGGCGACGAGTACGTGCTCGTCCACTCCTGCAAGAACCACGATTGCGCCGAGAACAACACGACCCTGCTCTACTCGGAGGCGAAGAAGCTCGTCTACGGCAAGGTGCGCATGGCCGGCAAGTCGACGCTGCTCGGCAACCCGCCGCCGCCGGTGGCGAAGGAACTCGGGGAATTCTGGCGGAAGCAGTGGGCCTCACAACCGTGACCGGACCTCCGGGGACGGAATTCGTCAAGCCGGAGTGAAACCGTCTGCTGCTGCGCCGCATTTCGATCAAGCGCGGCGCGACGCGCGGTTATCTGCTTGCCGGGCCCGTCCGGGCCACCCATGCTCGCGTCATGTACCTCCGGCGTTCGCTACGATTGGCGCTCGGCCCGCGAGGCACCATCCAGATGGGGGAGTTTCCAATGAAACGAATCTCGATGTTCTTCGCGTCCCTGTTCGTGTGTATCGCGTTCTCGGGCGCGATCGCGACCACAGGTCACGCCGCCGAAGGGAAGTCGGAAGCCGCCGGCGCGAAGAAGACGATCACCGGCGAAGTCGTCGACATGGGCTGTTACCTCGGCCACGGCGCCAAGGGCGAGGGTCACATCGCGTGCGCGACCAAGTGCATCAACAACGGCATGCCGATGGGCCTGCTCACCAGCGACGGCAAGCTGTTCCTGCTGACGATGAACCACGACAACCCGGATCCCTACAACAAGATCAAGGAGATGGCCGGCAAGACCGTCGCGGTCACCGGGTCCGCGATGGCGCGCTCGGGCATGAGCGCGATCGATGTGACGGATTTCAAGCCGGTCGCCGCCAAGGCGAAGGCGTAGTCGACGATGCTCGAGAGGTGCGCGGGGCCTCTGCCTCGCGCGCCACGAGCGGCGCGATCATGAAGCGAATCGCGTTCCTGGCATGTGTCGCCCTGGCGCTCGTCCTGGCGTCATGGCTGGTTCGCCCGCGGCTGCCTGCCGCCGAGCGCGGGCGTCGGCTCGCCGAGCGCACGGGGTGTTTCGCCTGTCACGGACCCGAGGGGACCCGCGGAGCGGGCAATCCCGGTCGCAACGACCGCACCGTGCCCGCATTCGAGGGCGACGTGATGATGTACGCGGATTCACCCCAGCAGATCCGGGAGTGGATCGAGGACGGCGTGAGCGCGAAGAAGGCGCAGAGCGAGACCTGGAAGAAGCAGCGCGCACTGGGCGCGCTCAAGATGCCGGCGTTCGAGCATCGGCTGTCGCCCTCCCAAATCGAGGACCTGGTCGCGTTTGTTCAGGCCATGTCGGACGCGCCCGACCCCGCCGATCCGGCAGACTCGGTCGCGGCGCACGGACTGGAGCGGGCGAAGGCGCTCGGCTGCCTCGGGTGCCATGGGCCGGGCGGGCGCCTGGCGCGCCCGAATCCGGGTTCGCTCAAGGGCTATGTTCCCTCGTGGGACGGCGACGACTTTTCCGAACTGGTGCGCAACCGGACCGAATTTGACGAGTGGGTGGAGCGTGGCGTGAGTGCGCGCTTTGAACACGACCGGCTGGCCCGCTATTTTCTCGATCGTGCGACCCTGCACATGCCGGCGTACCGGGACCACCTCGAGCCGGGGGATCTCGATGCGCTGTGGGCCGGCGTCACGTGGACGCGCGCGCGGACCGACTCGTCCTCACCACGGAGGAACCCATGATCCTCGGACTACGCACCGCGATCTATCCCGTCGGCGATCTCGCCCGGGCGAAGGCGTGGTACACGCAACTGCTCGGCCAGGCGCCGTACTTCGACCAGCCGTTCTACGTCGGCTTCAACGTCGGCGGCTTCGAACTCGGGCTGTTGCCGGAGGGGGCGTCGGGCACGACCGGCACGCAGGCCTACTGGGGCGTGGAGGACGCGGCCGCCGCCTATGCGCGCCTGCTCGAACTCGGGGCGGCCGGGCTCGAGCCGGTGAACGACGTCGGCGAGGGCATCAAAGTGGGGGCGGTGCGCGATCCGTTCGGAAACCGACTCGGCATCATCGAGAACCCGCACTTCGATCCGGGCAACGTGCGCTGACGGCTCAGATCGCGTAGCGCAGGATCGCGATGTAGTGACACGCGGTCCCGAGGATGACGCAGATGTGCCAGACCAGGTGCCCGAAACGCATGCGGTCCCAGGCGAAGAACACGACGCCGCCCGTGTACGCGAGGCCGCCGGCCGCGAGCCAGTACACGCCCCAGTGGGGCATCCCCTCCCACATCGGCTTGACGCCGCCGACGATCAGCCAGCCCATCCCGAGGTAGATCAGCGTCGCGACCGTGGGGTAGCGCATCCGGCTCACGGCCGTGAACACGACGCCGAGCACGGCGAGGCTCCATACGATCGAGAGCAGCGTCCAGCCGAGCGTGCTCCGCATCACGCTCAGAGCGAACGGCGTGTACGTGCCGGCGATCAGCAGGAAGATCGCGCTGTGGTCGAGGATCTTGAACACGCGCTTGGCGCGGCCGCGGCGCAGCGCGTGGTAGAGCGTCGAGGCGATGTAGACGAACAGCATCGTGCCGGCGAAGATGCTCGCGCCCACGACCGAGGACGCCGTGCCGTGCTGCATCGCCGCGCCGATCAGGAAGATCGCCGCGCCCATCGCGACCGCGCCGCCGACCGCATGGCTGATCGCGTTCGCGATCTCCTCGCCCGGCGTCTGCTCGCGCTCGCGCAGGCGGATTGAGGTCACGCGCCGTATCCACGGCGACCTCAGCACGACGCCTTTCCCGGTGGAGTGCAGTGGCAATCGAGGCAGCCGTGCTCGGCGCACGTGCCACAGCTCCTCTCGACCTGCTGCCTGAGCGCCTGGCGGGCGCGATGGAGCCGCACCGACGCGTTGTTCGCGCTGATGCCGCTCGCCTCGGCGTACGCCATGACGCTCGCCCCGTCCAGGTCCACGCGGCGCACGGCCTCGGCGTATTCGGGCTTGAGCGTCTCCACGAGGGCGCTGGCGCAGGCGCACACGGTGTCCATCAGCTCGGCGTCCACCGGCGGGGCGGCTTCGTCGCTGAGCAGCGCGACGCGCTCGAATGCGCGCTGCTCCGCTCCCTGCTTGCGGTAGTGGTCGACCAGCGCGTTGCGCAGCGAGCGGTAGAACCACGCCACGACGGACTCCTCGTCGCGCAGTTGGCCTGCGCGCGGCAGCGCGCGCACGAACGCCTCCTGCAGGATGTCCTCGGCGACCTCGCGCGAGTGCACGCGCCGTTCGAGAAAGGCGAGGAACTTTCGATGGTTTTCGACCAGCGACTGGACGACCTCCGGTGTGGCCGCAAGGGCGGGCGAGTCGTCGGTGGTCGGGCGATTCGAAGCGAGCACGGAACCTCCGGGGTCAAAAGGGGCGGGGACCCGTGCGTCCAGATTACCGGACGCGCCGGGTCCCCGGGCAGTCCTACTGTCCGCAGCGGCACTGCGGGCCGCAGGTGCAGGGCGAGCAGGCACAGGTGGAACCACAGGCGCACTGGATGTTGCGGTCGTCGGACATGACACTCTCCTCGGGGTCAGGGCGCCAGGGTCGTCCGTCCGTTTGGCGGCTTCGCTCGGCGCTTCCAACCATGCAGACGGACGAGGGGGCCGGACCTTACAGTGCACGGCCCGGCATTGCGTGCTGCCTGTTTCCTGGCCGCCCGCACCGCCGTAAGTGCCAGTCCCCCAACGGGACGGCGGGGGGAGCGAAACTTGCATCAACTCCGCGGTGGACGGGCGTATCCTTTCCGTCAGGTGCGCGGCTCCACGGCCACACTCGCTTGCGCCGCCCCTGGCACCCCTGAGATGGGCGGATCTTCGCATGGTGCTCGCGCTTCTGATCGCTTCGTTGCTCGTGACGGACGTCGACGCCCGGCCGGCTTCACCGGCCGCGGTTCGCGCGCCGAGTCTCATCGTGCTCAAGTCGAAGCGGGAGTTGCAGCTCCTCCGAGGCGGCACGATCGTGCGCACCTACCACGTCGCGCTCGGGCTCGATCCGGTAACGTCGAAGGAGCGGCAGGGCGACTTCGCCACGCCCGAGGGCGTCTATTTCATCTGCCGGAAGAACCCGCAGAGCAAGTTCGACCGTTCGCTCGCGATCAGCTATCCGGGACCGAACGACGCGCAGCGCGGACTCGAGGAAGGCCTGATCAGCGAGCAGGAACGGAACCGCATCATCGAGGCCTGGGTGCTGCGGACTCCGCCGCCCGCGAACACGCGGCTCGGCGGCGAGATCTGCATTCACGGCAAGGGCTCGACCTACGACTGGACCGACGGCTGCGTCGCGCTCGACTACCTCGACATCGAAGAACTCTACCGCGCCGTCCCCGTCGGGACACCGGTCGAGATTCGCCCCTGACCCTCGTCCCGCTCGGGACGCGGCGGCTTCTTCGGATACGGGTAGCCCTGCTTCAGTAATCCATCCAGTTTCTCGTCCAGGTGATAGATGTCGGCATAGAAGTGCGCGTCCCCGTTCTCCGAGACGGCGGCCGTCATGTACTGAACGAACACGGGCACCGGTTCGGCGAGATCGACGCGCACGTCGTTTTCGGTGCCGTCCATCGCCTGGCGGATCCGCTCGGGCGTCCAGTCGGGCTGGTTGCGCAGCACGTGCGCCGCGAGCGCCACCGGGTCGCTGACGCGCACGCAGCCGTGGCTGATGTCGCGGCGCCAAAACGCGAACAATCCCTTGACCGGCGTGTCGTGCAGGTAGATGTCATGCCCGTTCGGCAGCATGAACTTGACCAGGCCGAGCGCATTGTACGGGCCGGGGAGCTGGCGCATGCGCAGGTCCCTGCCGATGCGCTTGACGTTGTCGGGCGTGAGCGGCAGCGGCGTCGGGTCGTCGTTGCGCACCAACACGTAGCCGAGCCTCTCGAGGGTCTCGCGGTCCTCGAGCGCGAGCGCCGTGTACTCGTATTTCTGGATGTCCGCCGGCATTTCCCAGTAAGGGCGGAATACCAGGTACTTCATGTCCGCCGCGAACACCGGCGTCTCGCTCCGGAACGCGGCTCCCACCAGGACGTCCATCGTCAGCATGTCGTCCTCGCGGTCCATGAGGCCCTTGTAGGCGTAGAGCCTGAACTCCGGGATGTTGACGATGATCGGCGGCGCACGGAACGTCGTCGGCATCCAGCGCCAGCGCTCGAGTGCGAGTTCGATCTGCCGCACGCGCTCCGCGAACGGGCGCGCGAGTTCCTCCGCCGTTCGCGGGTAGATCACGCCGTCGGGCTCGAAGCCGTGCAGCAACTGGAACTTCTTCACGCCCTGTACCAGGTCGGGCGCGTAGAGCGTGTCGGCTTCCGGCTTCGGGCGCCTGCGTGCGGGCGGGAGATCCCCGGTGGCTTCGAGCAGGCGCCGCAGTCGCGAGCCACCGGGGAGCGGTTCGCCCGGCTTGAGGTCGCGCGGAAGTTCGCCGGCGAGGGTGAGCGTCGTATCCCGGGCGAGCCGGTGATAGCGAACGAGTCCGTTCTTGAGCAACTGGTAGTGACGGGCCGTGGGCTGGATCCGCTCGAGCACACCGGGCTGAAAGTCGTCGACGCGCAGCGAGTCGACGATCACCGCGGCGGGGTGGAGCTGCATCGGAACGAAGACCTGCGACCCGACCAGCGCCGGGCTCACGCGGCCGGCGGAGAGCGCCGTCACGAAGCGCAACGCGGCGACCGTGAGGGCCGCATCGAAGCGCGCCAACTCCGCCGCAGCCGGCGTGTCGATCCGCACCATCAGCGAATCGGACGCGCGCGTCAGCCACGCGGCGTCGTAATCGGCCGGATCGAGCCCGAGGCTGTCGGCCGCGGCGAGCCGCCCGACGAGTTCCACCGCCGCCGCGGTCGGGCAATCCCGCTCGATCCACAACGGTTGCCACTTCGCACGGTCATAGAGCTGATCGAGGTCCGACTTGCAGTCGGAGAGAGCGGGCCAGCGCAGGTCCGGATGGCGCGCCGAGCGCACGAGTGCGCGCAGCGTCGGCCCGGCAGTCTTCTCGGGCGGGGGCGCCTTCGCGCCGTTCGCCGGCCCGGGGGACGAGAAGACCCACAGGCCTCCGATCAGCAGCAGGAGCATGCCTCGAAACATGAATGGACCTCGAAGGCTCGAATCGACAAGTCGCCTGCGGCGGGGCACCCACGAAGCGTAGCACGCGGTGCTCTCCCCGGGCCGGCTTTGGTAACCTGCGCCGGATGAGCGCATTCACGGCTGGCCTCGCCTACTGCGGGCTCGTATTCGGTACGGGATTCATCCTGGGCGCTCTCGCGCTGGCGCCGTTGATCGCGGCGGAACTCGGCCTCACGGCGCTGCTCTCCGGGCAGTCCATCGGCGCGTACGTCGCGGGCCGCGATCCCGTCTCGGGCAGCGTCTACCTCGCGATGCTGATCGTGTTCGCGCTCATGCCGCTGTGCGTGGTGCGCGGGGGCGGAGCCACTTCCGACGCCACGCTGGCAGGTGGGTGACAGGGTGGCGCGCCGAACCGAGCCCGCGCGCCGCGGCTCGACCGACCCGCCCGCGCGCACGAATCGTCAAGCCGTTGCGCCGGCTCGCCCTGGCCCCACCCGCTCCGGCTCAGGTGCCCCCGCAATCCGGGCACGCCCCATGCATGGTTTCCAAATGCTCTCGCGGAATTCGCAGGGGGAAAATCATGATCACTCGATCATCCTTTCGGCGGCTCCACACCGGCGTCCCTGTTCACTAACTGGAGGGACGGCTTGACGAAGCGACATCTCGAACTTGCATCCGTGACGATCGCGACGCTGGCAATCATGCTGGCCCCGCCCCACGTAACGCCCGCCTCCGCGGCGGGATTCGATGGCAAAAAGGTCTTCCACGAGAGGGCCTGCTTCGCCTGTCACGCCGTCGGCGCGAAATCCACCGGACCGGGACCGGAGCTGACGCAGATCGCCTACCAGCGCGATGCGACGTGGCTCCGCGCCTGGCTCGCGGATCCGCCGAAGATCAAGAAGGACACCTCCATGCCCAGGCTCCCGTGGAGCTCGCAGGCGGAGATGGACGCCGTGATCGGCTATATCATCGCGGCCAGGCGACCGATCCCGGCGGCCGACTCGACAGACGGGGCGAAGCTGATGGACGACTTCACCTGCACGAGCTGCCACGCTGTCAACAAGAAGGGCGGCAAGCCGCAGTTCGAGGACCTCGTGTATCCGAAGATCGATCCCGAGAAGGTGCGCGACGCGGCGTACTACGACAAGTGGCTGCAGGATCCCGACTCGGTGACGAAGGGCACGTTCATGGCCACATTTCCCCTCACCCCGACGCAGCGGCAGTCGATCGTCACCTACCTCGTGTCGCTCAAGGCGACGCCCGTGAAGAAGAAGTGAGGGTGGGCCGCCCTTCCCGGCGGCCCGCCCCCCGGGCCCTTGTCTAGAACGCCATGTCCAGCCGGAACGTGAAGTAATCCTCCGTGGGATCGTCCGGCGCGGGCGTGTTGACGACCTGGTGCGAGTACTCCAGGTGCGCCGCCACGTTGTCCTCGAAGTAGTAGCGCCCGCCCGCGGTGTAGCGACGGAGGTCACGGTCGATGAACGACGGTTCATTCACCATCTCGGCCCGCGCGAGGAATGCGGCGCGGAAGTCCGTCCCGACCGTGAGTTCGGCGAACCCGCCGTTCCACGTCGCCTCACTGCTCTGTCCCCACAGGGCGCCGTCGTCGCGTCCCCACAGGTATTGCAAGCCGAGGTTCACGCCGCTTGCGTTCAGGCTCGCGTCCACGCCGTAGCGGTCGAACGACTGCGCGTCGTCGTTCGGAGCGGCCACTGATGCGTCCGGCCGCGCGCGCCCGAGGTACCCAATCACGCCAATGCGCTGGCCCGCGGTCTGGCCCTCGCCCGCTCCAAGGACACCCTCGAGCCGCAGATATCCGTCCTGCGGATTGTCGGACGAGTGATTCGTGCCGGAGCCCTGGACCAGCCCGGCGACCGCGCGCAGCGGTCCGCGCGTGCCGCAGCGGAGTTCGAGGCCGGTCTGCGTTTCGGAGAATGTCGGCCCGGCGGGGAACGAGTAGTCGTAAATCTCGTACGGCGAATCACTCAGGTGACGCTTCACGCTGAATGCCACGTACGCGGGCTCGAAGCGCCCCGCCCGCAGGCTCACCGGGCTGCCACCGATCTCGCGGAACACCAGGTTCGCCAGCTCGAGCGACGCCTCCTGGCCGGCCAGGCCCGGGGCCTCGGTGATGCCCGGGACGAAGATCAGCATGTACCCGATCTTCTGGCTGAGCAGCCCGGCCGAGAGGATGTCGAGCCCGACCACCTGGAACCCGCGTTGGAACGGCGCGCCCGGGACGTTCTTGAACTCGTCGAAGACATAGCCGGCGCCCGTGCGCAAGGCGAGCGGCGTTGGCGAATCGAGGATCGTCTTCTCGATCGCGCCGTGTCCTGGGAGCATGTAGCCGTTGTTCCGGAAGCGCACGCCGAAGTCGTTGAGGCGGGGATACGACGAGTGGCACATGGTGCAGTTGAAGCCGTACTTGCGGGCGAACACCGGGATCGCCGACGACGTGCGCGGCAGGCACGCGAGAAGGGCGACGACGATCGCCAGCAGGGTGAGGAATCGTGCGCGGTTCATCGCAGGCCTCCTTTCGGATCGGCGGCGGGGCCGGTTCCGGCCGGGAAGACCGGGATGGGGGTCGTCGGCACCGGCCCGGTGAGCGCCTCGAGGAACGCGACCAGGTCCGCCTTCTCGCCGGCCGTCAGGCGCAGCGGGAGCATCAGCGGATCGAGGTTCGAGTTCGGGATGCCGCCGCGGTCGTAGAAACTGACCACGTCCATCAGTGTCTTCTCCGTGCCGGTGTGCAGGTACGGCGGCGTCTGGGCGATGTTGCGCAGCGTCGGCACCTTGAAACGCCCGCGGTCCGCCGGATCCTTGGTCTCGTTGAAGCGCCCGAGGTCGGGATCCGGGCGGTCCATCCCGGCGCCGATGTTGTGAAACGATTGATCGGAGAACAGCGGCCCGCTGTGGCACGGCGTGCAGTGTGCCTTGCCGTTGAACAGGTGCTCGCCGCGGATCGCGGCGGGGCTCATCGCGTGCGCATCCCCCATGAGCCGGAGGTCGTAGGGCGAGGGCCCGGAGACGATCGAACGCTCGAACGCCGCGATGGCTTTCGCGATCCCGTCGGTCGTCACGTCGCTGCCGAACACGGACTGGAACTGCTCCTTGTATCCCGGGATCTCGTTCAGCTTTCGCACCACGTTCTCGAGCGTCTCGCCCATCTCGATCGGATTGTGGA
>Ga0315273_10004469_pt1 | contig 17133 bp, 20 predicted proteins | sample YL17G02_0_MG_FD_205753 | JGI IMG/M metagenome (GOLD analysis project Ga0315273, IMG submission 205753) | Sediment microbial communities from Yellowstone Lake, YNP, Wyoming, USA - YL17G02_0 | ecosystem: Environmental > Aquatic > Freshwater > Lake > Sediment | place: USA: Wyoming | collected... | reverse complement strand
GACTCCGCTCAGCCCGCCCGCCTCGCGCTCCGGCGCGCCGGGCGGGGGCGACGGGGTCGACGCCCCGGTCCACCCATATCCGCCGCCTTGTCGGCCACCATCGTCTGCTTGATGGCCTCCTTCTGGGCCTTGTCCAAGATCCAGCCCGGCCGGGGGTTGGCCTCATGCGGCGCGAAGCGAACGACAACCCTCATGCCCACGGCCTCCGCAATGCGCCGGAGCATGGCCATCGAGTGCCCCTTGTACTCCGCGTCCTCCAGCCGCGAGATGGCCGAGGCCGTCGTTCCAACGCGCCTGGCAAGGCCGGTTTGCGTCAACCCGGCTGCCGTCCGAAGCGCGTAGACCATCATGGACACCTCGGCATTCGCGTGGTCCTCGGCCATGCTGGCCCAGTGTCTTGGGGTGTCCAGCTTGTAGCGTTCGGTGATGTAGTCGAGCGCGTCGCCGCGCGGTGGTCTCTTCAGCGCCATGATCTCAGCCCTCGGCACCCGCTGTGTGCGCATCTGGATCCGCCTCGAACCGTGCCCGGCAGTCGAGCGCCCTGCAGACTTCGGCCAGCGGAATGACCGCCTGCTGCTCAACGAACCCGTGCGAGACGACCACGATCGTCTGGCCGTGGAAGAAGCAGAGCATCCGCAGATTGAGCCCCCGGTACTTCAGCCTCAACTCGTAGAGACCCGGGCACACCCTCGCTGCCAGCGGACGGCGCAGTCTGTGCCAGCTCTCGGCGAGCAACCGGAGCCGATCCCGGCAACGTTCGCGCGCGGCAGACGGGAGCAAGCCCAGACAGTCGCTCACGGAGCATGGGGAACCACCGGGAAGCAGCAAGAGGTGGGCCGGGTTCCCGGACCAAGGTTGGAGCACTATCGGAGTTCCCGAGGGCAGCGGCGTGTCAACACCATTGACAGCGGGCACACGCTGGCGGAGTCGATGCGCTCCTGGGTCCTACCCGTCGTCCTTGTCGTCCGCGGGCTTGCCGAAGAGGCCATCAAGCTTCTTGCGCGCGGCGTTCGGGTCGGCCGTGCCCGGCGGGAGGGGACCGCCGAACAGGCTCTCGAGCCGGGCGCGGGCCTCGGCTTCGCGCGGGTTCACTCCCTCGCCCGCCACGAACGAGCGGCGGTTGAAGGAGAAGAACTCGCAGAAGTTCCGGCGCGCCTTGTCCTCGACCAGTTCGGCCTCGGTCTCGCGGCAGGAGTTGTTGCGCGTCGTGTCGTAGTGCCGGCAGTTCATGCAGCAGCGCAGGTCCCGATGACAGCCCTCGCAATCGCTGTCGCGCGGGATCGGCTCGTCGTAGGGCACCGCCTTGCCGCAGGCCTGGCACTGTAGCGGAGGCATGGCCGCAGCGTGCCTCCGGGCCGCAGGCGAGTCAAGAGCCGAGTGCGGGCCGGACGCCGCCGCGGTGAGGCCGCACTCGCGGCGCGGCCGGCCGGGGTGGCGCGCGGCGCGGTCCAGACGTCGTCCGGTCCCGCCCGGGTCGCAAGAGGTGACTACCGGGACCCGGCGCGGCAGGACGGCGACCGGTGTCGCCGCCGGTTGCCCGACCGGGGCCGCTGCACTACGTTCAGCCGTCATGAACCGCCCCGAGCCGGAGTCCGCCGCTTCACAGGAGCGCGCGCGCTTCGCCCAGGCCCTGCGCGCGTTGCGCAAGTACCGCGGGCGCGTGGCGCGCAAGCTCGAGGCCCTGCAGAGCGACCTGGCCGAGGCCGAGCGCGCGCCGCAGTTCCGGCGCTTCGGCGAGACCCTGCTCGTGTACCTCAAGCAGGTGCCCGCGCGCGCCGAGAACGTGGCGCTGCCCGACCCGGGCGAGCCCGCGGTGACGCACGAGATCCCGCTCGAGCCCCGGCTCAACGCGCAGGGCAACGCCGCGCGCTACTTCAAGCGCGCCGCCAAGGCCGAGCGCGGGCTCAAGGCCGTGCCGCCGCGGCTCGCCGCCGTCGAGGCCGAGCTGCACGCGCTCGAGGTGCTGCTGGAGCGGGCGCGGCCCGTGCTGGAGATGGCCGCCGAGGGGACGACGCTGACGCCCGATCAGCCGCTGGTGCGCGCCATTGAGGCGGCGCTGGCGCAGTTGCCCGAGACCGTGCGCGCGAGCATCGGGGCACGCGAGGTGGCGAGGGCGCCGGGTGCCGCCGGCCCGCGCGGGCGCAACGCCGAGCCGCGGCCCGCGGCGGTGGCCGCCGGCGAGGAGCGCGCACCCTCGGCGAAGCTGCAGCCGCGGCGGCTCAGGACCGCCGAGGGCTGGGACGTGCTGATCGGGCGCACCAGCGAGGGTAACGACTACCTGACGCACCGCCTGGCGCGGCCCGAGGACTACTGGTTTCACGTCAGCGGGGCGAGCGGCTCGCACGTCGTGCTGCGGCGCGGCAAGGGCAAGGACGAGCCCTCGAAGCGGACCCTCGAGGAGGTCGCCGCCTGGGCTGCGTTCTACTCCCAGACCCGCAGCGCAGGCCGCGTGCCGGTGATCGTCACGCAGAAGAAGTACGTGCGGAAACCGCGGAAGGGGAAGGCCGGCCTGGCGCTGGTGGAGCGGGAGAAGTCGGTGATGGTGCGGCCGCGGGAGCCGGGGGATGGGGCGACGCGAGGATGAGCAGCCGAGGACCTGATGGAATTGATGCTGCGGCCAGAACTCAGGCCTTTCAGTTTCTTCAGGAACAGAGTGACCTCCATGGCGAGGCATTGCCGCGGGACGTCCTTGTTCAAGGGTTCTCATTCCGCGGCACCCGCGTTTCGCTCATGGGTCCGCAGGGGATCTTCAAGCCCGCAATCCTCCCCGAGATTCCCCTCAGCATTACGACGGCACCCATCGTTGAGGGCAAGCCGCGCCCCTACGAGGACGAGGTGGGGAGCGACGGTCTAATCAAGTACAGGTACCGAGGCACCGACCCCCAGCACCGAGAGAACATCGGCCTCAGGCTGGCAATGCAGCGCCATACTCCACTCGTCTACTTCTACGGGTTGGTGCCAGGTCGGTACGCGGCCGAGTGGCCAGTCTTCATCGTCGGAGACGACCGAAAGTCGCTTTCCTTCACCGTCGCTGTTGATGAGAAGAAGGGGCTCCTCTCCGGGAAGGATCAACTCGCCGATCAGGTGGCTGAGGGACGTCGCCTCTACGTCACGGCTCAGGTGCAACAGCGGCTGCATCAGCGCAGCTTTCGAGATCGCGTGCTGCGTGCCTATCGCGACCATTGCTCGATCTGCCGACTCCGGCACTCGGAGTTACTCGACGCCGCCCACATCCTGCCCGATGGCCACCCGAAGGGGGAGCCCTGGGTGTCGAATGGAATCGCGCTCTGCAAACTCCACCACGCTGCCTTTGACAGCAACATCCTGGGAATCAGGCCGGACCTCGTCATCGAAATCCGGAAGGACATCCTGGAGGAAGATGACGGCCCGATGTTGGCGCATGGCCTGCAGGAACGGCACAACCAGAAGCTGTTGGTCGTGCCCAGGCACCATGAACTCAGGCCGCGAGCGGACTTTCTTGAAGAGCGTTACGAGGCATTCCGGAAGGCGGTTTGAGGCCCGCCCCCTACCCCCGCCCCCCCCGCTTCCTCTCGTCTCCAGCGCGCACCGTCCAGCCCATGCGGTCGCAGTGCTCGAGTAGGGGCACCGCGTACTTGCGGCTCACGCCGGCCAGATCCTTGAACTCGGCCATGGTCAGCGCGGGCTTCTTCGCGAAGTGGTCGGCCAGCTTCGCGCGCAGGACCTTCATCTGGCGTGACGTGTAGATCAGTTCCTGGCTCACGCGCACCAGCCGCTCCAGGAACAGGCCGAGCGTGGCGACCTCCGAGGCTTCGGAGCCCAGCTTGCCCTGCCAGATGAGCGCGTCGGGCACGCTCATCCCCGTCGCCTCCAGGTCGGCCTCCAGCTTCTCGAGCGCGGCCCGGGTCACGGCCGGCGGCTCCCAGGGCGAGTCGGCGGGCCGCACGCGCTGGCTGCGCACCTCGAGCCGGCCCTCTTCCTCCAGCGCGTGGAACGCGATGTCGAAGAGCGTGCCCTCCATCGCCACCTTGAGCCCGCTCTTCAGCTCGCCCTTGAGATACCCGAAGCGCGCGGGGTACCTGTCGGCGTAGCCGCGCACCTCGCGCTCGATGGTCTCGAGCGCGCCGTGCCACTTCTTGAGCGCCAGCCAGCGGTCGGGCAGCGGCATCGCGATCTCGTGATCCTCGAGCAGGCGCGCGAGCGCGGCACCGGTCACGGTCTGGCTCTCCCCCACCACCTGCGCCAGGCGCGAGGTCGAGACGGGCGTCGTCTCGGCCTCGACCAGCTGCAGCAGCCGCGCCTCGAGCGAGCCGCTCTCGCGCACCTCGAGCGCGTCCAGCGCACCGTGGCGGCGGCGCTTCGCGGCCACTGGCTCGATGACGCTGCCGCCGCCGATGGTGTGCGAGGGCGAGTACTGGCGGATCACGAACCGGTCGCCGCGCGCGGCCACGGTCGGGCGCTCGAGCCGCACCTGCGCCAGGGCGCTCGCGCCCGGGGCCACGCTCTCGCCCTCGAGCAGCACGAGCCGGCCAATGATCTCGCTCGCCCCGAGGTGGAAGCGCACGCGGGTGTTGGCGGGCCACTCCTTCTCCAGGTCGGCGAGCGCCTCGTAGCGCACGTCCAGGATGCTCGAGGGCCGCAGCGACGCCTGCGCCAGCAGCCAGTCGCCGCGCTCGACCTGCTCGCGCTCGACGCCGTGCAGCGCCACGGCGGTGCGCTGGCCGGCGCGCGCCTCCTCGACCGTCTGCCCGTGCACCTGCACGCGCCGCACGCGCACGGGCAGGCCCTTCGGCTGCAGCTCGAGCGTGTCGCCGGTGTGGATGCGACCGCGCCACAGCGTGCCGGTCACCACGGTGCCGAAGCCCTCGACGGTGAAGACGCGGTCCACCGGCAGCCGCGCGGGCTCCCCGGCGGGCCGCAGCGCCAGGCCCGCGAGCTGCGCGTCCATCGCCGCGAACAACTCCGCGGTACCGGCGCCGGTCACGGCCGAGAACTCGACCACGGGTGCGGTCGCGAACGGCGTGCCGGAGAGCAGGGCCGCGACGTCGCGCCGGATCTCCTCGACCCAGGCGGCGTCCACCAGGTCGCGCTTGGTCAGCACGATGACGCCGCGCGTCACCCCGAGCAGCCGCACGATGGCGAGGTGCTCGCGGGTCTGGGGCATCACGCCCTCGTCCGCGGCGATCACCAGCAGCACCAGGTCCACGCCGCCCACGCCGGCCAGCATGTTCTTGACGAAGCGCTCGTGCCCGGGCACGTCCACGATCCCGAGGTGCACGCCGCCGGGTGTGACGAGGGGCGCGAAGCCGAGGTCGATGGAGATGCCGCGCTTCTTCTCCTCGGGCAGCCGGTCGGTGTCCACGCCGGTCAGGCGGCGCACGAGCGCGGTCTTGCCGTGGTCGATGTGGCCGGCAGTGCCGACGATGGCGAGGCGGGTGCTTGGAGTCTCAGGGGCCATGACCGGCAGTGTAGACGATGCCGGGTCCGGGCATCAGCGGGGGCCGGACGGGCCGTGGGGCGGATTCAATGACGACTTCCGGTACCGCCTTTGAGCGGTGATCCGCCCCCGCCCCCGCTCGAAGGCGGTCACGCCGGGGGCGAAGTCCTCGCGCACGAAGCCGTAGAGCCCGCAGTGCACCAGCCCGGCCGCGTGGAAGTGGCGGTCGTAGAACGCGGGGCTGCGGCGCTTCATCTCGTGGAAGTCGCCGGCGATGGGGTCGGCGCGGGTGAAGACCTCGATCCAGGCCATGCCCTCGAGCAGGCTCGCGAGGACGCGCAGGCCGCGGCGCAACTCGCCCGCGGGCACGTAGTGCAGCACGTCTGAGCAGACGATCAGGTCGAAGGGCCCCTCGAGGCCAAGCGCGCCCAGCCCGCCGAAGCTGCCGAGCCGCAGGTTGCGCCGGCGTCCGAAGCGCCGCACGGCGTACTCGCTGGAGTCCACCCCGGTGTAGCGCACGCCGGGTCGCAGCCGCGCGAGGATGGGCTGCCACGGGCCCTCGCCGCAGCCGACGTCGAAGACGGTGCGCACCGGACGCTGGATCAGGTACTCGGCGGCCGCCAGTGCCAGCCGCACCTTGCGCTCGACCATGGAGGTCACGTGGATACGCGTGGCGGGATGGCGGTACCAGCGCTCGAAGTAGTCGCGGTCGTAGCGCTTGGCTGGCACGGGGGCGGCGGGGCGGGCGCGGCGCGACGCTACGCCGCGGGCTCCCGGATGCGCCGCACGTCCGCCCCGAGCGCGACGAGCTTGCGCTCGATGGACTCGTAGCCGCGGTCGAGGTGGTAGATGCGCGAGATCTTGGTCTCGCCCTCGGCGACCAGCGCGGCGAGCACGAGCGCGGCGCTGGCGCGGATGTCGGTGGCCATCACCGGCGCGCCCGACAGGTGCTCGACGCCCTTCACGATGGCGACGTTGTTCTGCACGCGCACGTCGGCCCCGAGCCGCACGAGCTCGGGTACGTGGCTGAAGCGGTCGAGGTAGATGGTGTCGGTGATGGTGCTGGTGCCGTCGGCGATGGCGCACAGCGCCATGATCTGCGCCTGCATGTCGGTGGGGAAGCCGGGGAACGGCTCGGTCACGACGTTCAGCGCGGCCGACCGCACGGGCCCCCGCACCGTGACCTCGCGCTCGCCGGGGAGCACCTCGCAGCCGGCCTGCTCGAGCACGCGCATCACGGCGCCCAGGTGCGCGGGCTCGCAGTTCTCGACCGACAGGCTGCTGCCGGTGATGGCGGCGGCCGTGAGGAACGTGGCGCCCTCGACGCGGTCGGGGATGATGGCGGTCTCGATCGGGCACAGGTGCTTCACGCCGCGGATGGTCAGTTGCCGCGTGCCGATGCCCTCGATCTCGGCGCCGCACTGCACCAGCACCTCGGCGAGCGCGGTGATGTCGGGCTCGATGGCCACGTTGTCGAGCGCGGTCACGCCCTCGGCGAGCACCGCGGCCATCATCAACTGCGCGGTCGCGCCGACCGAGACCACGCCGAAGTGGAAATCGGCGCCCTTGAGCCGCACGTCGCGCCCGACGACGTAGCCGTGCTCGATCTCGAGGTTCGCGTTCATCGCGTTGAGGCCCTCGAGGTGCAGGTTGATGGGACGCGGGCCCCAGGCGCAGCCGCCCGGCAGCGAGACGCGCGCGGCGCCGAAGCGCGCGAGCAGCGGCCCCAGCACGTAGACGCTGGCGCGCATGGTGCGCACCAGGTCGTAGGGTGCTTCGAACGAACCGATGTTCGTGGTGTCAACGACGCAGGTGTGCCCCTGGAAGGCCACCTTCGCCCCGAGGGTCTCGAGCACGCGGGCCATGGTGCGCGTATCGGACAGCAGGGGCATGTTGCGCAGCCTGTGCACGCCGGAGGCGAGCAGCGTGGCGGCCATGAGCGGCAGGGCCGCGTTCTTCGCCCCGCTGATCTCAATGCGGCCGGAGAGCCGCTGCCCGCCGCGAATGATCAAGGCGTCCATGTTCTTGGGCCTCGCATGTTCCGGAGCGGTGGGATCGAGGATGCGCGAATCGGGCCTGGGCGACGCGACATCCATGTGGGCTTCCTCGGCTGCGGCCGATGGCCATCCGCGGCCACGCTACGGTGACGTTACCGGGTGCGAAAGGTCGATTATGCGAGCGCGGACACGCGCGCGCAAGGGGCGCGCCTGGCGGCGCGTGGAATCCGGCGGCACGGCCCCGTATCATCACGGCACGGACCGGCCGGCCACCGCCGCTCCAGACACTTCCCGAGATCCCGGAGACCCGACATGTCGAGGCTCACGCTCATCGTCCTGCTGCTCTCGCTCCTGCCGGCCGGCACGGCCGGCGCCGCGCGCGCCCCCGCCGCGAGACCCGTCGCGCTCACGCCGGCTGAGGCCGACTCGCTGACCACGGCCATCCTCAAGGACCGCGCCGAGACCGAGGAGTGGCTCAAGAACGGCGAGACCTCGTACCTGGCGGCGGTCCAGCGCGTGGACTTCGGCGCGCGCAAGACGCTTGCGATCGGGCGTGACCCGGACAACGACGTCTGCATCCCCAGCCCGACGGTCTCGGCCCACCACCTGACGGTGTCGGTCTCGGGCGACTCGTTCCACGTCGCGGGGGTCGACCCCGGTGTCACGTTCCGCGTCAAGGACGAGGTGCTGACCACCGCCACCCTACCCCCGGGCAGCATCGGCATCGGGGGCTTCACGCTGCGGCTGTCGCACCAGCGGTTCCCGGCCATCATCGTCTTCGACCCGAGGAGTCAGCATTTCGCCCGGTACAAGGGGTTGAAGTGGTTCCCGGTGGACCTCTCCCACCGCTACCTGCTCCCGCTCACGCCGAACCCGAAGCCGGACACGACGCTCATCCTCTCGACCCGCGGGAACCGGCGCCGTGCGGTGCGCGTGGGCTGGTTCGACCTCATGGTGGGCAGGACACGCTGCCGGCTCGAGGCCACGCGCCTGCTGGAGCCGGGCGTGGGCGAGAACGACATCTCGGTGTTCTTCCGCGATGCCACCACCGGCAAGGGAAGCTACGCCACGGGCCGCTACGTGGACCCCGTGCGGCTGCCGGACGGACGCTACCTGCTGGACCTAAACCTCAGCTATAACCCCGCCTGCGCGATCTCCGAGCACTACAACTGCCCGATCCCGCCGAGGGAGAATACCCTCAAGGTGCCGATCCGCGTGGGGGAGATGGACGCGCACTACTATTGGGGCGAGGGACGTCCGGGAACGACACGCTCGCTGCCGTGAGACCGGGCGCCCTCGTAACCCGATGAGCCGAGCCGTCTGGAGTCGGGCCTCCGAAGCGACTCGACGCTCACCCGGGCACCCTGCTTCCGGGGCTGAACAGGCCATTTTCGCCGACTTTTCTCGTACGTCGAGCCGTCTTCGATGGTACCCTCATCTCCTGGCAGGGGTTTCCCAGCACCGCGCATCGAGCCGACCGCGCCCGGTCGGTGACAGCACCCGGAGGTCGCCGTGGAGAAGCGCCCGTTCCTCACCCTTGGATTCCGCACCCTCTTCTTCGCGGCCACACTGCTTCCGGCGCTGGCCAGCGCACAACCACCGGCTTACCTGACGCAGTGGGGCACGTACGGCGGCGGACCGGGGCAGTTCACCATCCCCTGCGGCATCGCCGTGGACGGCGACAACGTCTACGTCACCGACTACCTGAACCAGCGCATCCAGAGATTCACGAGAGACGGTACCTATCTGACCGAGTGGGGCACCTACGGCAGCGGCGACGCACAGTTCTTCAATCCCGCCGGAGTGGCGACGGACCAGGCCGGCAACGTCTACGTCGCGGACCAGGTCAACTGCCGGATCCAGAAGTTCACGGGCACGGGCACCTACTTGACCCAGTGGGGATCCTGCGGCAGCGGGGACGGGCAATTCAGCCTTCCCTTCGGAGTGGCGACAGATGCGGCCGGTGATGTCTACGTCACGGACGGCGGTGGGAATCAGCGGGTCCAGAAGTTCACCGGCACGGGCACCTTCCTGACCCAGTGGGGATCCCCCGGCAGCGGGGACGGGGAATTCAGTGAGCCCGCCGGAGTGGCGACGGACGCCGCCGGCAACGTCTACGTCTCGGATATGAATCACCGCATCCAGAAGTTCACCGGCACGGGGTCCTACCTCACCCAGTGGGGCTCACTCGGCAGCGACGATGGGCAGTTCAACGAGCCCATCGGAGTGGCCACGAACGCGAGCGGCGATGTCTACGTGGTGGACCTGGGCAATTCCCGCGTCCAGAAGTTCAGCGCAACAGGCGCCTACCTGGCCCAGTGGGGTTCATACGGGAGCGACGGCGGGCAGTTCGACGAGCCCTTCTTCCTTGCGACGGACGCCATCGGCAACGTCTACGTCGTGGACCGTGGCAACAACCGCGTTCAGAAGTTCGGCCTGGTCCCGGTTCCAGCCTCATCCATGAGCTGGGGACGAATCAAGGCGCTGTACCGGTGACGCGGACGTCAGCGGATGACGACGGAGCGCGCCAGCAGGTAGCGGGGCCGGCGCGCCAGGTCCTCGCGGACCTCGACCGCCTGCCAGACGGAAGCGCCCCGCAACCAGCCGGCGACCTGATGCACCCGCTCCTCGGCCAGCTCGAGCGCTAGCAGCCCGCCCGGGACGAGGTGGTGCGGCGCCTGCTCCACGATCTCGCGCGCGGCGTCCAGCCCGCTCGCGCCGGAGAAGAGCGCCTGCGGCGGCTCGAACGACCGCACGTTCTCGGGCAGGGCGTCCCGTTCGCCGGTCGCGATGTAGGGCGGGTTCGAAACCACGGCTTCGAAGCGCTCCTGTGCGCCCACGGCCTCGAACCATCGCCCGGCAAGGAATCGGACGCGCCCCGCAAGCTCGAGTGCCGTCGCATTGGCGCGCGCGACCTCGAGCGCTTCCGCGCTCGCGTCGGTGGCCGTGACCACGGCTGCGGGCCACTCGGTCGCCAGGGCGAGCGCGATGGCGCCGGAGCCCGTACCGAGCTCGAGCACGCGCGGCGCCGCCCGGCGCGGGGCTTCGGCACGCAGAACCTCGAGCACGGCCTCGACCAGCCCCTCGGTCTCCGGGCGCGGGATGAGCACCCGCGGGTCCACGGCGAGATCGAGATCCCGGAACGCGGCGCGTCCGGTGATGTACTGCACGGGCTCGCGCGCGGCGCGGCGGGCGAGCCAGGCCGCGAGCCGCGCGGATTCCGCGTACGTGAGCGTGCGCCCGCCCAGCAGGTGGAGTTGAGTGCGCGAGACATCGAGCAGGCGGCTCAGCAGCTCTTCGGCATCGCTGCGGGGTGTGGGCAAGGACGCGAGCACGGCGAGCGCGGAGCGGAGCGCGGAGGCGACAGTGGGCTGCACCACGGGTGGCAGCATAGCGGCCCGGAGCGGAGGCTCCAACTGCGCGGCGGAAGCCGGCCCATGGCGAAGACCGGCGAGACGGGCCCCGGACGCGCAGGACGGCCTGGGTGGCGCCGGCGCGGCGGGCGCGGGACATGGGCCGACGGGGCGGGCCTCGCATAAGCCCGGAGTCCGCCCCGCCGGTGATGTTAGCGCGCCTCCAGCACGAACGCGTCGAACAGCATGAAGCCGCAGCAGGCGACGGCGCCCACGATCGTGCCGACCTGGGTGCCGGCGGTGGCGATGCTGGCGCGCACGAAGAACCCGCAACCGATCGAGGCCAGCGCACCCATCGCGGTGTCGGGCTGCGCCCTGGGCCGGTCGATCAGGATCCCACCACCACCCGCACCCCGGGCGGGGACGTCGGCCTTCGCGAGCGCGGCCAGCGGCAGGAACGTGAGCGCAGCGATCAGCACGAACAGCGGGAGCGAGTGCTTCCGATCCATGACCAGATCCCCCCTCAGTCCCTGTTGCTCAGGAACGCGTGGATGCAGACGAGCGTCGTGTAGAAGATGCTCGCCGGCACGGCAACCATGAAGACGATGGAACCGGCGCAGGCGACATACTTCATCGCCGTGCCGACCCCGTTCGGCGCCGCAGTCCTGACCTCGGCCCGCGGCGTCACCGGCGCGAGCGCGAGCATGACCGTTAGCGCCAGCGCCACGATCCCACTCTTCCTCCACATCCCTCATCCTCCTCCGGGAGCGCGGGGGGCCCATCGGACGATCCTGCGGGGGCGGGGTCTCCGCCGGCCGCCGCGCTGCGCCGGCTCGACAAGCGCGGGCGGGCCGCGCGCGGCTCAGTCGGCGAACCGCGTGCTCACGTAGCGACCGCGGGGGTCGAAGCAGAGCACTTCCCCATAGACGCGGTGACCCCAGCTCCGGCGCCAGTCGCCGCGCGCGTCCCACCACAGCGGGGCGGCTTGGAGCGCGGCGAGCGTGGCGGCGCCGGGGCGGCGCGGCGTGTCCACGATGAGCGCGCCCACGCGCAGCCCGCGGCGCGGACTGGCGGCCAGCCGCGCGAGCGCCTGCAAGCAGCGCGGGCAGTCCGGGTTCACCGCGACCAGCCAGGTGCCGGCGCTCGAGTCAGAGACCGCCGTGCGCACGAGCACGAGCGGCGCGCCGAGACCGGGCGTCTGCCAGACGCGCATGCGGTCGAGATGCCAGAGCCAGCCCAGCGCGGCAAGCGCGACCCCGGCGAGCGCCCAGCCCGCCCAGACGGCGAGGCGCCAGCCTCGCGAGATGTCCGTCTCGCGTCTCACCGCAGCGGGCTCATGCCGCGGAAGAGATCCATCGCCCACCACAGCGCGACCCGTGTGGCGAGCCATGCCAGCGCGGTGACGAGCAGCGGTCCCCGCAGACGGCGCCCGGTACCGGCCGACTGGAGCCAGGCCGTGATCGCGATGCGCGCGAGCGTGAGCAACCCGAGGCTGCCGAACGCCACCCACACGACGGGCTCAACTCCGGGCAGGCGGTCCTTGAGGAGCTGGAGCCCCGCGACCGGAGCCAGCCAGGGCTTGAGCGCCGGTGCGCGCCCGGCCAGCGCGACGAGGCTTTGCGCGAAACGGTCCACCAGCGAGAGCGCAACGAGCGCGACGAGGAAGCGGGCGTACGGCAGGCGCGCGCCGCGCGTGCGCCACCACAGGTTGTAGGCGAGCGCCTCGACCGCGCTCGCGGCCAGGCGCGCCAGCACCATGATGGTGGCCGCGACGGTGAGGTTCAGGTGCTGCCCGGCGCCGAGCTCGCCCCCCTGGCGCAGGCCCAGCTCCCACCACGACGCGAGGGCGATGAAGAACAGGAAGACGTTCATCCGGTGCATGCGGCGGTGGTCGGGCACCGCGCGCGCGGCCGGGACCGCAGCCGACGAGTCCATCGGAACCTCCTTGCGGTGGGGCACCCGGCGGCGGCGGGCCGGCGGGTCGGGACCGGGAGCGATGCGGCCGGACCGCAAGTGGCGTGCCGCGCAGGCGGGCGCTGTCGGCGGCGTCACCTGCGCGCGCCCGGCGGGCCGGCGCTGTCCACGACGCTGCGCGTAGCGTCCACGGCGTGGACGGTCACCGGACCCGGCGGACCGGGCCGGGCCGCCCGCTAGTCTCCGGTGCCGGCACCCAGCGCTTCGAGCCGCTCGGCCATGTCGGCGGACAGCAGCGCCTCGGAGAGGTCGTCGAGGTGGCCCTCGATGATCTCCGGCAGGTTGTGCACGGAGAAGTTGATGCGGTGGTCCGTGACCCGGCTCTGCGGGAAGTTGTAGGTCCGGATCTTGGCGCTGCGGTCGCCGGTCGAGACCTGCGACTTGCGCTGCGCGGCGTACTTCGCCTGCTGCGCCTGCAGCTTCGCGTCGTAGAGCCGGGCGCGCAACACCTTCATGGCCTTCGCGCGGTTCTTGATCTGCGAGCGCTCGTCCTGGCAAGTGACGACCAGGTTCGTCGGCAGGTGGGTGATGCGCACGGCGGAGTCGGTGGTGTTGACGCCCTGCCCGCCGGGGCCGCCAGCGCGGTAGACGTCCACGCGGATGTCCTTCTCCTGGATGTCCACGTCCACCTCCTCGACCTCGGGCAGCACCGCCACCGTCGCGGCCGAGGTGTGGATGCGGCCCGAAGCTTCGGTGTCGGGCACGCGCTGCACGCGATGGACACCGCTCTCGTACTTCATGCGCCGGTACACGGCATCGCCCGCGAGCGAGAAGATGATCTCCTTGAAGCCGCCCGCGTCCGAGGGGCTCGACGACATGACCTCCTGCTTCCAGCCCAGGCGCTCGGCGTACTTCGTGTACATGCGGGTCAGGTCGCCGGCGAACAGCGAGGCCTCGTCGCCGCCCGTCCCGGCGCGAATCTCGACGATGACGTTCTTGTCGTCGTCGGGGTCGCGGGGCAGCAGCAGGCGCTTGAGCGCGCCCTCGAGCTGCTCGCGGCGCGCCCGCAGCTCGGGCAGCTCGGCGCGCGCCAGCTCGGCCAGCTCCTCGTCGCCCGAGGCCACCGCCTGCTCGTCGTCGGCGAGGGTCCGCTCGACGCCCCGGTACTCGTCCAGCGCGCGGATGGTCTCCTCGAGCCGGGCGCGCTCGCGCGACAGATCGCGCAGCTTCCTGGGGTCGCTGACGATCTCGCTCACCCCGAGCAGGCCGGTCAGCTCGGCAAAGCGCTCCTCGACCTTCCGGAGCGCCTCCCACATGCTGAGCCCGGCGCTCATTGGATGAACGCCATCTCTCCCTGGGCGGGCACGCCGGCGCGCTCCAGCGCCAGCACGGTCTCGTCGTCGCGCACGCGCTCCAGCGCCGCGATCGCCACCGCGCACATCCCGGCATCGGGCTCGCGCGTGGTGAGCCGCTGGAACTGCATCCCGGGCCAGATCAGCCAGCGCACCACCGGATTCGTGGCGTGACGGCCCGAGAACCGCACGAACTCGAAGGCGATGCCGGCGATGAGCGGCATGCAGGCGATGCGCAGCAGGTGGTCGCCCACGCCGCGCGGCTTCCCGATGAAGCCGAAGACCGCGATGCTCACCACCACCACCAGGAACAGGAACGAGGTGCCGCAGCGCGGGTGCAGGCGGGAGAACGTCATCACGCTCTCGGGCGTCAGCGGCGCGCCGCTCTCGATCGCGTGGACGGACTTGTGCTCGGCGCCGTGGTAGGCGAGCATGCGGGCCATCTCCTTCCACTGGCTGATGAGCAGCAGGTAGAGCACGAACACGAGCAGCCGGAACCCGCCGTCCACCAGGCCGAAGCCCACCCGGTCGTGGAAGCCGAGCGCGCCGGTCGCCTTCGCGGGCAGGATGACGAAGAGGAACATGCCGAGCGCCAGCGCGAGCCCCACGGTCGCGAACTGCAGGAGCTGCTGGCCCGGCGCGGGCTTCGAGTCCGGCTTCGCGTCCTTGTCGCGGCCGGCCTCGTCGGCGCTGAAGTTGAGCGCCGTCATGCCGAGCCCGAGGGTCTCGAAGAGCGAGATGGCCCCGCGCAGGACCGGCCAGCCCAAGAGCTTGAAGCGCCGGGTGATCGAGGTGAAGGGGCGCTCGAGGAAGGCGAGCGTGCCGTCCGGACGGCGCACGGCCACCGCCATGCGCGACGGCGAGCGCATCATGACACCTTCGATGACGGCCTGACCGCCGACCGGCAGGAACGGCATGGGTCCTCCAGATACGCGAACGGCCCACGGCCGGCGACTGGACCGGACGGGAGCCGACCGCGGGACGCTACTGCCCGGCGGTCTCGGGAGTCCCGGGGGCCTCGGGCGCAGCACCGGCCTGGCTGTAGCGCCGGCGGAACCGCTCGATGCGGCCGGCCTTGTCCATGATCTTCTGCTTGCCAGTGAAGAAGGGATGGCAGTTGGAGCAGATCTCGAGATGGACCTTGCCGTCCTTGGGATTGGGCTCTTGGGTGGTCCGCGTCTGCCACTCGTTGCCGCAGCTTGCGCAGTGCATGGTCTGCAGATTGTAGATGGGATGGATGCCGGTTTTCATCGACTCCTCCAAGTGGATCCTGCCGGGGCCAGCGGGTCCCGCTAGACCGGACTCGTCCGCGCTGAATCCCCAGCATGACAGCGGCCGGGGATTATGCCCGAAGCGGACGCGAATGCCAAACGGCCGACGGCTGCCTCTTGTCGGGGTGCGGGTCGGCGGGATACACGTCGAGCAGGCGCGTCACACCGATCTCGTCCGGGCCCAGTCCAGCCGCTTAGACAGGGCGGGATTCAGGTAGACGATCCGGCCGTCGGGACGGCCTACCATGGCCAGGTCGCCAGGCGGCGGGGCGCAGAACCGGGCCGGGGCGCGCTCCCGCCGCGCGGGCTTGAGCAGGAGACCATCGAGGCGGAACGCGTCAGGCCATGACGAGCGAGGGAGATCTGGAACCACTGAGCCTCCAGGTCCGAGGAGTGCCGGAGGACGGTCTTCTGCGGCGGACAACCGGCGCCGCCGCGCCATCCTGGCGCCCTGCTCCCGGACCTGCGATGGAAATACCCAGCGGGAAGCGACCCGGGGTGGCAGCGGGGCCGGTCGTGGTGGACCGGCCCCGCCGCAGCGCCCTGCGGGCCGCGGTGTGCCCCCGCCTCAGGGCTGCGGTGGCATGTTCATCGCGGCCCATTCCTCGCGCGCCGGCCCGTAGATCCCGGGCACCTTGAGCCCCGCCTGGCGCATGAGGACGGTCATCTGCGCCCGATGGTGGGTCTGGTGCAGGACCAGCGCGGAAAGCACGGCGCCGCGCGGCCACTCCTCGCCGTACATGGGGATCGTCTCGGCCAGCATGGCATCGGTCCACCGCTGTGGCAGGCTCGCGGCGAGAACGCGGGCGCAGGCCTCGTACTCGCGGACCATCTCGGCCAGCGCCGGCTGCGGCGCGTCCGGGGCGGGACCCGTCACCGGGATCCCCGCACGCTTCATCATCTCCGGGATGGTCACCACGCAGTGCCACCCGATGGCGCCGAGCGTGCGCCCGCCGGGCGCGACCGGCTCTGACAACGAGGCCTCGGTGAGGGCACGGAAGGTCTTGAGCGTCGCCTCGGTCTCGTAGTCCCAGGTCCTGAGGAAATCGTCCACCTTGCGGAACATGGTCAGCCCCCCCCTTCATCCGGGTCCATGCGGCCAGCGGAACGGCTCCACGATCCCCCGGCGACCGGCGGATGATACGCGATGCCCGCGGCCGCGCGGAAGCGGCCCGGAGACGTCACCACTCAGAGGGTGATGACCTTCGTGGCCTCGACCTGGGCGCTGAGGATGTCGGGCATCGCGCAGGCCGTTCCCACGCGCTGCCGGTCCTTGAGGCCGTAGAACTCGAGACAGGTCGTGCACACCAGCAGCCGGCAGCCGCGCGACTCCAGCGCGCGCAGCGCCTCGATCACGGGCGAGCCCTCGCAGACGAGGTGCACGCCCTCGGTGTAGAAGCACAGCGCCCGCGGCGTGAGATCGCCCGCGAGCAGCAGCCCGAGGTACTTGCCCATCAGTGCGAGCTGCAGCTCGGGCCCGCCCGAGCCCAGTCCCTCGCGCGTGACCAGCAGGACGGTGGAAGCCAGTGACGCGTCGCCGCTCATCGGGGACTCCTCGCGGCGCGCGGGCGCCGGCGTTCGCTACGAGTTCATGCTCTCCAGGAACTTCTTGTTGCTCTTCGTGTCGGAGAGCTTCGTGATCAGGAACTCCATGGCCTCGACCGGGTTCAGCTCGTTGAGGAACTTGCGCAGGATCCAGATGCGCTGGAGCATCTCGGGCGACAGCAGCAGCTCCTCCTTGCGGGTGCCGGAGCGGTTGATGTCGATCGCCGGGAAGATGCGCCGGTCGGCGAGCTTGCGGTCCAGCACGAGCTCGCTGTTCCCGGTGCC
>Ga0315273_10004468_pt1 | contig 17135 bp, 11 predicted proteins | sample YL17G02_0_MG_FD_205753 | JGI IMG/M metagenome (GOLD analysis project Ga0315273, IMG submission 205753) | Sediment microbial communities from Yellowstone Lake, YNP, Wyoming, USA - YL17G02_0 | ecosystem: Environmental > Aquatic > Freshwater > Lake > Sediment | place: USA: Wyoming | collected... | reverse complement strand
ATTTTTCTACGACACCAATTTGAGAAACAGAAGCTTAAATGACGAATTAGTAAGATTTTCAATTTATAAATGGAGTGAACAGTAGCGTCACGTAATCGCAACGGCCGATAACTGCGGCGAATGGCCCTCGACATCGCCGGCAATTTTACCGAAATCCTCTGATATCATTAATCAATCCATGTCTTCTTCATTTTTGCACCCGCCGCTTTTATTTCTTATACTTTCAAAGTAATGTTTTCTCAAAACAGGAAGGGTGTTCGCTTCTGGTTCTTCGGGTTCATAAGCCCGCTTTAACGCGAATGTCTGAATCCGGGTCGGGGCCTTCGGCCCTGGCGTAAATCACCTGATTCGAAGCCGTTGAAAATAACAAACAACGGCCGATAACTAAGGCAGGGGGCTTTTTGTTTTATAGAGATTCAGAAGCTGACTATTTTTCAACTTTGCAAGGCAATGGCAAGACGACCAGAGCAGGTCGAAAGGCCATATTGGCGACGGCAATCGTCATACATTATAGGACTCACGATTACAGCTCGGTGTCAACGACGTCACATTATTCACTTATCGCAATTTCTATCTAAAAAACACCCTCTATTAGGCCGATGAACGAATGGCGTTTGATAATGAGTCGCATAGGGGTTTGTGCAAATGACTTGTTTTTGCGTTGTTTGGCCGATGAAAGGGCTAAAAGCAATATGAGTTTTAAGTGGAAACGGATGCTCGGTTTTAGCCAGGATGACGTCTTCGGACTGGACATCGGTTCGTCCTCGGTCAGGATGGTTCAGCTTATGAAGAACGACGACGGCTACGCTGTTGTCGCGGCGTGCGTAAGCGATATCAAGCAGGATGACGGAGACGGTGCCATCAAAGAAGATAATATCGTCCAGGCGGTCCAGAGATGCGTTGCTTCCGCCCAAAAACATGGACGCTGGGCGGTATGCAGCGTTTCAGGGCCTGAAGTGGCCGTGCGGCCCTTTAAATTCCCGCCGTTGCAGTCCGATGAACTCGATGGTGCGATCCGGTTGGAGGCGTCCCAGGTCTGCCCGTTTAACGTGGATGACGGCGTCGTCGATTATCAGGTTGTCCCGACCGGCGAACCGGACAATGCCGCTACGGGCGTTCTTGTCGCAGCACCCAATGATGTAATACGTCGAAAAGTTCGAATCACGGGAAAAGCGGCTTTGGATTGTGTCCTGATGGATGTCGATGGGCTTGCCCTTCTCAATTGTCTTATAGAAAGTAAAAACAGCGGCACAAACATCACCACCTCGGCAGTTCTGGATATCGGGACATCCTGCACAACGCTGGCGGTAATGGGCGAAACGGGTCTGCCGTTTATCCGCACAGTGCCTTACGCTGGAAACGATATCGTCGCCCAGATAGCCCAGGAAAACAACGTCCGTCCGGAAGTCGTCAGGAATGAAATCTATGGTTGTGACTCGCCGACCATACCTGCGCAGAATCTGCAGACCAGTATGGAAAAGGCGTGCAGAAAATTAGTCAACGACGTTGCCGATACGCTGAGATACCACAGCACACAGGAAAAATCATCGCCTGTTGAGCAACTCCTGGTGTGCGGTACTTTTGGAGTGGTCAAAGGATTCGTGGATATACTAAATAAACAACTGCCTATAAAAGCAGTTTTGTGGAATCCATTCGATACGATGAAATGCAGTGTGGACAGGCAGTGTCTCGACGTTATTCAGTCAAAAGGCCCGGCAATGGCTGTCGCCGCGGGACTTGCTATGAGGTCGGTCTGATATGTTTGCCATTGATTTACTTAAAGGACAGGGTCGTCCGGCCAGAACAAAGCCGCAGGGTGTCGCCATTTTTGTCGCCACCTTTGCCGTTCCAATGATGGTGGCTTTCCTTATGGCCGGCTACTATTACCGCAATAAGATCGTAATATCGATTCACAAGCAGAACATTGCCAATTACGTCACACAGACCGAGCGTCTGGCCGATGCGTTGAAGCTCAAGGAAGCGTGGGAAAAAGACAAATCCGCCATCAACGGTTGTCTGACGGAGGTAGCCGGCTCCATCGGCAGGCATACCCAGTGGTCGCCTGTTCTTGTGGCGATTGTGCAAAACCTGCCGGAGTCGGTAGTCATGAACAGTTTGGAGGTCAGGCAAAGCTCGATAAAACGAAAGACCGTCGTGAAAGCCGGCACGGAAAAAGATAAAAAGGACAAGCAGGCCGACACAAGCGTGGCGGTCAGGACGTTGAAGCTGCGGGTCAGCGGAAACCCGAGCTACGATTGCGACCGCGAAGTCAAGGCGTTTCGTGACCGTCTGCGTGCTTCAAATGTGCTTGGGCCCAAGCTCGAAGATGTTGTTATTGCCTCACAGGGACATGATACCCTGGATGGCCGTGAAGTCGTTGCATACGACATCGATTGTATATTCAAACCTGGATTGTAGCGAGAGTTTATGGGTGCTTATAGAAAATACATTTTGGCGATGGGTATAGTTTGGGCGGCGTCACTGGTTCTGTTTGCGCTGATTTATTATGTGGTTATTGCCCCGCAACTGAAGATTAAAAACCAGGTTTTGAAGGAATCGACCGAAAAGAAGCAACAGTTTGAGTCGGCCCTTAACGCAGCCCAGGAAGATAACAAAAAGAAGCTGGCCGGCGAAGTGGAAGAGTTGAAGACCCGGCTGAGCGATTATGTTTCAGAGTACGAAGAATCCGCCAACCTGACTTTCTCCATCAGTCGCATCGCTGCTGATAAGCGGGTGAGTGATTTTACCGTTAAGACATCCGAACAGGGCAAGGTTCAGGATGCCCTCGTAGCCAAGAATCTGCAGGAAAACCGTATTGAAATCGCGTTCGCGTCGGATTTCTTACAGTTTGCGAGTTTTCTTAATACCCTTGAGAGGCATCAGCCGGTCATTTTCGTTGACAGATTCAAGGTGTCGCGCGGTGACCAGAGCGGCACGCCGAACAAGGTGGATATGACCCTTTCGTACTTTGCAAGAAAGAAACTGGACGGCTGAGTGAAACTGACGGCAGCCGGGAACTTTGATGCAGCCGACGCTGCCGGGACGAAATAAGGAAGTTGGTTCTTAGATATAAAATGAGAGTAATCGCAATAGCAAATCAGAAGGGCGGATGCGGTAAGACGACCACGACGGTCAACCTTGCCGCCGCTTTTGGACACAAGGGTAAAAAGGTCCTTGTGGTGGACCTCGACCCGCAGGGACACACAACGCTCGGCGTTGGCTGTGACCCCGAGTCGTTCACCAAGACCATATACAATGCGATTGTTGACCTGAACGTGCCAATAGCCAGTGTCATTGCCCCCAGCAAAACCGAGAACGTCGATGTTGCGCCCAGCAACGTCCTGTTGTCTGGCGCAGAGCTTGACCTGGGCGCTGTGACCGGCAGAGAGTTTATGCTCAGCGAGCAGTTCAAGACGATTGATGACCGATATGACGTCTGCGTCATCGATTGTCCGCCTTCATTAGGCATCCTGACGCTCAACGCCCTGATAGCCAGCACCGATGTTGTTGTCCCTGTGCAGGTGCATTATTATGCGATGGAAGGTCTTAAGCAGTTGTTCGAGACCTGCGAAATCATTCAGGAAAATTTTTATCCGTGCAAAGTAAAAATCACCGGCCTGCTGCTGACGTTTGTGGAAGACCGGCTGATTTTTACCAGACAGATACAGCAGCAGATGCGGGAGTTCTTTGGCGACCTGGTTTTTGATACCGTAATTCACAGGAACATCCGGCTGGCCGAAGCGCCGAGCGCCGGCCAAAGCATCATTACTTATGCTCCGGACAGCAAAGGCGCCATCGAATATATGGCGCTGGTTGATGAAATCCTTTACGGCAAGGACTACATTCGGGCAGCAAAGGGCGGGACATCTGAAGCCGAGACCGCCGCCCAGGTTGAAGTCGTAAGCCCGGCATCACAGCAGCCGGACGCAACAGGTCAGGCATCCGACGTTGCAGCCGTTCAGCAGCCGGCGGACCCGACGGAAGAGGTTCAACAGACGGCAGATAGTGAAAAGCAGGACGCCGCGATTGACCAGCTGGCCGTTCTTGCGGACAACACCGATGGCACTATGCCCACGGAGGATTTTAACAATGCGTAAAGGCAAACTGGGATTGCAAAAAGAGGTCTCCAAAATCTTCACCGGTATCCAGATACCGAGGAAGGGCGCCTCTGATACAGACGTTAGGTCTGTTGCACCGGCGGCGCCGATTGCGCCTACGCCAGCCGCACCAATTGCACCAGTTCTGCCTGTTTCTGTACCAGTAGCGTCTGCGCCCGCGACAGTAACGCCAGCCGCACCAGCTTCGCCTGTTCCTGCGCCAGTGGCGTCTGCCCCTGCACCAGTTGCGCCGGTACCCGCGAAATATATTTCTCCAAAGCTGGCTGCTGCGGCACCGAAGCCATTCACAATTCCAGAGCCGACGACGCAATCTACCCCCCAGGCGTCTAAGCAGACCCTTTATGAGCCGCCGAAGCCAAGGCAGGCGACCTACGAACCGCCTGCACCTTCGCCTGCACCTTCGCCTACACCTTTCACGGCGCCTGCCCCTGTTTCCGCAAAGCAGTCCAGACCCGAGCCGGTACTGAGACAACACAGAGAAACGCCATTTTTGAAAATCTGGGATCAGGTAAAAGCCAAGCTGCTTACCCCCAAGCGAGGAGCCAGTCCAGGAAGGCAGAAAATAATGATTTTGGTTACGCCGGTTCTGATAGTGGTTTTACTGCTGGTGGTTGTTCAGGCCATTAAAAAGCCGGCCAGCACCACAGCAAAGCCCTCGAATAAGGCATCCGTTGCTATGGCTTTTAACGGCAAAATCAAATGGGAACTGCCGGCGGTTATTCCTGACAATCTAAGGGACCCGATGGCCTTTGGTGCCACAGGGCAGGGCAAAGAAACTACAAGCGGACCTGTGGTTAAAGGTATAGTTTACAGCGAAGATAATCCTTGTGCTGTTGTTGGCGACCGGATTGTCTCGGCGGGTGATACTGTCGGAGGCGCAACGATTGTGAAAATCAACCCCGATAGCGTTGAATTTACTATGGGAGATAAAAACTGGACGCAAAAAGTTGAGCGTTGAACGCAGCATAAATCAAAGGTAATTTGTGTAACATGTTTAGAAAGGAACAAAGTATGAAAATGTCGACCAACCAGGGAACAATGTGTTTGCTGGCGATAGCCGCAGTTTTGCTGTCGCCCTGCGTCGTTGTGCTCGCCGCGGCGGTTGCTGATGAAAGCGATCCGAATGTCGGCAAGATGGAGGTCCTGACCACCCTCGAGCAGCGAATGCAGAAGAAAATCAGCGTGGATTTCAGGGACACGGCGATTGACGATGTGATAAGGATTATGGCCGAGCAGGCCGACGTCGATGTCGTCAAGAGTCCGAAGGTCACCGGAACCGTAACCGCGAAACTCAGCAATGTTCCTCTCGAAGAGGCGCTGCGAAACATTCTTGCCTCGCAAGGATATGATTACGTGGCGAGCAAGAATATGATTAGAATCGCGCCGACCGGTGAGATTTCGCAGGAGGCGGAGAAGCTGGAACCCAAGGTGTTTAAGGTTAATTATGCCGATGTCAAAGAGGTCGAGAAATCGCTTGCCAAGTTCATCTCTCAGCGCGGCTCGATATCGATTAACCAAGGGACCAGCAACATAATCGTCAAAGACACCGAGAGCAACATAAAGGCCATTGAGAAATTTATTCAGGAAATAGACCGCATAACGCCGCAGATACTTGTCGAGGCCAGAATCTACGACATCACCAGCAAAAACGAGCTTGACCTCGGAGTCGAATGGATGGCGGGTCGCAATACCACTTATCGAGATGGCACAGGCGCGGACACTATTCCTCCGGGAGTATTAGGCGACAACCCCAGCGGTAGTGTCGACGGCTTCACAACGGGCGTATTCACCGGCGCTACAGGCAAGACCGCAGGCACTCAGGGCATTTTGAAATTCGGCTGGCTCAATGACAGTTTGGACATAGACGTGGTTATAAGGGCGCAGCAGAACCTGATTAACGCCAAGCTGCTCGCTAATCCGAGGATATTAGTGCTGGACAATGAAACCGCCAACATCGCGATTATTACTGAAATCCCGTATCAGGAGCTTACCCAGACGTCCGGTGGCGGCAACATCGGCACGACGAATTTCAAGGACGTGGGTGTAACACTTAAGGTTACGCCTCACCTGACACGCAACGAGAAAATCCGGATGACAGTTGAGCCGGAATTCAGCGTCAGGACAGGCGACGTGTTGATCGGTTCAGGTACAAGCGCTTCGTTTTCGCAGCCCATTGTCGCTAAGCGAAGAGCTAAGACCACCCTGCTGGTTGATAGCGGCCAGACGGTGGTGCTCGGCGGCCTGCGCAAAAAAGAAGTCACCAAGACGATCAACAAAGTCCCGCTGCTCGGCGACATACCTTTGATTTGCTACCTGTTCAGGTTTGAGGGCGAAGACACCGTCAACAGTGAAATGCTTGTCTTCGTCACCCCCAAGATTGTCACAGAGACGTCGCTCTCTGATAGAGAGCAAAAGCAATACGAGGTAACGGAGTTCCCTGGCCCCGCCGTTGAACAGACAAGGGCCGAAAAGGACCCCACTAATAAAGCCAACAAGATGGATTAAACGGCAAGTAATGCTGTAGTCCCTTGGGGATTCTAATTGACTGTATCCGCGTCAAGCGGATAAAAGCGAAATAGTCCCGAGTGTCGAACAATCGACCTCGGGACTATTTCTTTTCTGCCACGTAATTTTTAGCTACAAAAATGCACATAAAGGTTTTGCCGCAGAGGCCGCCCGTCTCGCCGCGGCGCAAAATCCGACGCACAGCGTACGCCGAGTTCTGTCAAAGACCCCGACTTGGCGATTGTGGTCGAGTGCCGGCCTAAAGAGATGAATCGCCTAACATAGTTTGGCATCAAAAAAGCTGCTTTCAAAAACTCACACAATGCGTTATTAAATATAACGAACCAAATGACCAGCTTAAAATGATTATTAAGGGGTGTTTATGATTACTCGGCATATTGTTCAACAAATGGGTATGCGGGGCACAACACACGGGGCGAGGATGTTTGGGAGGGTACTTTGGTTTGTTTTTATTTGCCCGGTTTTGTTTAGTTCCCTGTGTTTTGCCATTGGCCGGGAGCAATACGTGGACTCCAATCCCGGTAAAGACGGTTTTTGTATTGCGCAAAAAAGCGACGTCGCAGATATATACATTGATTCGAATGATTACGCCGGCGTAATTCGTGCGGGTAATGATTTGCAGGCGGATATTAATCGTGTCACGGGGCAAACAGCGAAAATAACAAACAAGGAAACCGGTTGGGGAAAAAACACGATAATCATCGGCACAATTGGCAAAAGCCCGATTATCGACCGGCTGATTAAAGATGGCAAAATCGATGTGAATCAAATCGCGGGTAAATGGGAATCGTTTCTAATTCAGGTTGTGCCGGAGCCATTGCCAGGCGTCGAGAATGCCCTTGTTATCGCGGGCAGTGACAAAAGAGGGGCTATTTACGGCATATACGATGTTTCGGAGCAGATAGGCGTATCACCCTGGTATTGGTGGGCGGATGTGCCTGTGCAGCATAAAGATGCTCTTTATGTCAAGTCGGGAAGATATGTTCAGGGGCCTCCCGCGGTCAAATATCGCGGTATTTTTCTTAATGACGAGGGCTGGGCGCTCAGTCCCTGGGTTAAAGAAAAATTCGGTAATTATGACAGCAAATTCTACACCAAAGTTTTCGAGCTTTTACTTCGGTTAAAGGCCAATTATCTCTGGCCGGCGATGTGGAACAATGCCTTCAATGAAGATGACCCGAATAATCCCCGTCTTGCCGATGAATACGGCATCGTTATGGGAAACTCTCATCAGGAGCCGATGCTTCGTGCGCAAAAGGAGTGGGACAGGCGATACAGCAAAAAATGGAACTATTATACCGACGCCAATACCCTCCAAAACTTCTGGCGGGAAGGCATCAGGCGCAACAAGAATTATGAGAGCATTATCTCCATTGGGCTGCGTGGGGCTGATGACACGCCAATGATTCCGAACGGCACTGTGGCCGAGAGTATGGCCCTGCTGGAAAAAATTGTGGATGTTCAGCGAAAGATGATAGCAGAAGAAATCAATCCCGACGTGACCAAAGTGCCCCAGTTATGGTGTCCTTACAAGGAAGCCCAGGAATACTATGAAAAGGGGCTGCGCGTTCCCGATGATGTGACGATACTGTGGTGCGACGACAACTGGGGCAATCTCAGGCGTCTGCCGACCGCGGAGGAACGCAAGAGAAGCGGCGGGGCGGGTATCTATTATCACTTCGATTTTCACGGCGGGCCACGCTCATACGAATGGCTCAATACCATTCAAATCGCCAAAATCCAGGAGCAGATGAACCTCGCGTATAATTACGGCGCCACTAAAATCTGGATAGTCAATGTCGGCGACCTCAAGCCGATGGAATTCCCCATCGAATTTTTTATGACCTTCGCCTGGGATCCGCAAAGGTGGCCGAAGGAAAAGATTTCCGAATTCACGAAACTTTGGGCACAGCGTGAGTTTGGCCCGAAGTATGCCGGGGAGATTGCAGACATAGTATCCAAATACACAAAGTATAACGCCAGGCGCAAGCCCGAGCTTCTGGACCCCAACACGTTCAGCATCGTCAATTACCGGGAGGCGGACACTGTAGTTGTCGATTTTAACGCTATTACGGTCGAAGCCGAGCAAATCTATCAAAAGCTTCCCGATAGCGCCAAAGATGCCTTTTTCCAGCTTGTTCTCTATCCGACAAAGGCCTGCGCGTTGGTTACGGAGCTTTACGTGACCGCCGCCAAGAACCAGTTATATGCCTCACAGGGTCGCGCCGCGACTAATGACCTTGCCGCGAAGACCAGGGCTTTGTTTGAAGCCGATGCCGAGCTGTCCCAATATTACAACCGTAAAATGGCCAATGGCAAATGGAACCACATGATGGACACGACGCATATCGGTTATACATCATGGAATCCGCCGCCAAAAAACAATATGCCCAAAGTCGAGGAAATCAACATTCCAGCCGACGCGAATATGGGTATCGCTGCAGAAGGTTCTCTGGGATTTAGCGTATTTGGCGAGCAACGTCGATATATCGATGTGTTCAATCGTGGACAAACACCATTCGAATTCTCGGCCAAACCAAGTGCTGACTGGATTGTGCTAAGCGCCGACAAAGGAACCGTTGATAAAGAAACGCACATCTGGGTGAATATCGACTGGAGCAAAGCGCCCGCCGGTGACGCCAATGGTTTCATAAAAATTGTCGGTCCGGGGGCAAAAGAGGAAATTGTCAGAATCGCCTCGTTTAACCCGCAGGAGCCAAACAGGGCCTCTTTGGATGGCTTTGTGGAAGCTGATGGCTATGTATCGATGGAAGCCGCGCATTACACAAAAAAGGTTGACGCCGGAGGGGTCCACTGGGATAAAATCGATGACTATGGACGCACTTTGTCTTCGATGACTATTTTCCCGGTTACCGCTCAAAGCGTTACGCCGCCGAAGGATTCCCCTTGTCTCGAATATAAAATGTTCCTGTTCCATTCAGGCAATGTCGAAGTCGAGACGATTGTCGCTCCCACGTTAAATTTCGTCCCCGGCAGGGACCTGCGTTACGCCGTATCGTTTGACGATCAGCCGTCGCAAATCATAAGCATCGTGCCGAAGGATTATATCGTTGCATACTCAAACAATGACTGGCAGGAATCGGTAAGAAACAACGCACGCACAATCAAAAGCACTCACACGCTGACTGATGCGGGTTATCATACTTTGAAGGTGTGGATGGTTGACCCGGGGGTTGTCCTGCAGAAAATCGTGGTTAATACAGGCGGCGTCAGGCCGAGTTATTTCGGCCCGCCCGAAAGCTATCGTAATACCTCCGGCAGCGAAAAACCAAAGACCGCCGAGAATAACACGGATGGCTCAGGCGCTTTTGCGACGGGTAATTATCGTGACCTGTTTGTAGAAGCCGGCCACTCTCAGACGGAAGTTACAGAGAAGGTCAACGCTGTTTTCCAGCAGTTATTTCACGGCGACCCCTGCACACAGGTGGTATATTTTCCCGCCGGCAACAACGCCAATGGCCCACTCGCTTATATCTGGGACATAGGCAGCAACGATGTGCGTTCCGAAGGTATGTCCTACGGGATGATGATTGCGGTGCAATTAGACAAGAAGACCGAGTTTGACGCCCTGTGGAACTGGGCAAAGACAAATATGTATCACGATTCGCCGAATCACCCCGCTTATGGTTTCTTTTCCTGGTCGGTTAAGACCAATGGTGTGCCGAACGATGAGATGCCCGCGCCCGATGGTGAGGAATATTTCGCGACGTCGCTTTATTTTGCCGCGAATCGATGGGGCAACGGCCAGGGCATTTATAATTACAAGGCCGAGGCCGACCGGCTTTTAAACGATATGAAAAACCGCGAGCTTATAACAGGCCCAACAGTAAAAGGCACAATGACAGCCGGCGGGCTTTTCGATGCCGAACACAAAATGGTTCGTTTTACTCCTGATATTGTAAACATCGAGTACACCGACCCATCTTATCATTTGCCAGCGTTCTATGAGCTTTGGGCGAGGTGGGGACCTGAGGCAGATAGAATTTTCTGGGCGCAAGCCGTTTCGGCAAGTCGGGAGTTTTTCCGGAAAGTCACCAATCCCGTCACCGGTCTTGTCCCTGAGTATGCTAATTTCGACGGGACACCGTGGGCTTGTCCCTGGAACAGCAACTCCGCTAATTTTCAGTTTGACTCGTGGCGCACCGCGATGAACTGGTCGGTTGACTGGGCCTGGTGGGGCAGGGATGCACGCGAAAGACAGCTAAGCGACCGTCTGCACATATTTTTTGAGTCAAAAGGGATATCCACATACGGAAACCAGTTTACCCTTGATGGCAAGCAGTTCGGCTCTGACCACTCTGTCGGATTAGTGGCGATGAATGCTGTCGCTGGTCTTGCTGCTACAAACCCACGCGCAAAACAATTCGTCGAAGCATTGTGGAATACGCCTGTCCCTACAGGGCAATGGCGTTACTATGATGGAATGTTGTATATGTTCGCAACACTTCATTGCAGTGGCGAATTTCGAATCTGGCCTCTACAATAAGCACCCATACAGGGCTGTTGGTATTACTTCATTAAGGCAGTTATGAACGAATTCAATTGCTGAGAGTCAATTGTTGCAGAAGCCGTTCGCTTTTGAATTTCTTTAATGAATTGTATCACTATTTGCGTTAATATTGCGCCCGGCCTGGGATAAGCGGCTACGATATAATGGGGTCCGGTAGTTGATTCCCCCTCCTCTTTTTCCAGCTCAGCCCTGAGGTTGTCCGGCGTTATTAAGGAATTGGCGTGCTGGAAGACGACCTTATCCATTGCCTTATATACTTGCTTGCTTTCTTTGACCATTCCATAATAATCAAGAAGCTGTGCAAAAACATAATTGGACGTTGTATATACGTCCTGGCCCTGTTCTGATTCTACTTTTCCTCCGTCCTTTGTCCGGCACATAGCCCAGCCCATCGTGGTTTTGTTATTGGCGTAAATTGTCCTGAGGATTTGTTTTGCTCTCTCGACGGGGATAAACGGCTCTTCTCCCATCGCAATCAAATACCACAAGGCATCGAGCTGATTGGTCCAGACGTCGGTGTTTGTTTTTCCCGTCACCGGGTCGTAGCAGGTAATGTAATACTGCATCCTGCGGCCGCTTTTGTTTTTCTTGTCTCGCCATAATTTTTCTAAAACAACGGAGGCCTTTTCAAAACACTCCTCGTATTGTTTTTTGGCTTGATTATCTTTCATCATCTCTGCCATTCGAATCATTGCCTGACAGCCGGCGAGGTATGTAGTAGTATCGTAAGCATCTGCGCCGAAAAGGACTAGATTATCGAAGGTATTCTTGACTTCTTCGGGATTGCCTTCCGGGACGCCGTCCCCGTCTATATCAAGCTCCAGCGAATGCTCGAACCCGAATTTAAGCGTATTCCAGTTTTTCTTCAGGAAATCCGTATCGCCGAGGAACTTTACGTCGCGCAGCGCCCTTAAGGCCAGCTTTGGGAAAAGGTCAACCCAGTAGTTATTGTTGTACCAGGCGTAATCGCTGACGTTACGCAGGGCATGACCTTTCGGCAAAGCGCCTACATCATGGGCGACGCTGCCCTTAACCTTAAAAGCATCTCTTATCTGGGTCAGCGACACGCCCTCGTATTCTTCCGGATGTTCTTCAAAGTGCTTTCTCGCTTCAACAAAAGAGGCGTGGTAATGATAGTATCGCTTTGTGGGGTCCTCCGCCAGAATCGAGTCAATGAACCGCTGGCAAAGCTCCCGTTCTATATTGGGAAACAGTATCAATAGCACCATCGAATACCAGTCCACGTCCGATGGGTCGATGTAGGCGTAATCAAAACATTCGAGGAACCTTGCTCTGTCGTTGCCTTTCTCGTCTTCGACCCAGACGGCGGCGTTTGACAATGGGAAACTGAATTCGTTAAGAATCAACCTTGTCAGCCGTAATGCGCTGGCCCTGTCATTTTTATAGGAAGGACTTTGTTGTATCTGTTCGAATATCCTGCTTTGGATTGTTTCGGTTCGGCTCAGCCATTTAGAATAATTATCGAGTGCAAGTTTTGCCATATCGACGGCTCTTGTGTCTTTGTCCTTGAAACTTTTAACGTATTTACGTTCAAATAGTTTCCCGTCGATAAACCTCTGCTGCGGAAAGTCCAAAACAATGGCAAACGGTATCGTCATTGTTTCTTTCGGCTTTAACGTGAAAGTAACGCTTATGGCTGCTCCATAATCCTGATTGAGGATAGGCGTTCTCTTTTCGTAAAAACTGCCGTCGTCATTCAGCAATAAGTCCTGTTTAAGCCGGTTTAAGCAGAAAGATGGGTGCGTATCTATCTTGACGCCCGTCATTTCAGGCGCAGCGATAACCATTCTGTCTTCACATTCGGTGCTTGCCATTACCACGCCCCTTATCCCGGCCAAACTGAAATCCTTGTGAACGTGGCCCTTTATCGGCGTTGAGCAGACATAAACAGTGTCCTGGTCCGTCGGCTTTAATTCTTTTTCCTGGAGATTTACAAGCGACGACCTCGGTATGACCAGCGTAAGCTGCTGTTCTTTTTTCGATGTATTAGTTACCTCATACTCCTCTACGCCGACAGGCATCAGGGCCTGTTTATCGCCGGATAAAAACGGAGAAATCAGTTTTCTCGTTATGGTTACGTTATTTAATTTGTAAGAAATCAGGGCTAAAGGCGTAGCGAGAGAAATCGAAACCTGTTTTTCAGATACCGGGGGATGATAATAATTTTTCAAGGCAGGCACATCATCAGGCCCTTCCGCCGTTGTCGGATTTTTTGCGGTGAGCATAACAGGCTTTTCGTTATCGATGCCGATAAACGGTGCTGAGGCGAATTGAATCGCGTTTTGATTTAATAAAATCAGCCGGCCTGCATTATTAAGCCGATTGTATAAACCATCGGGAGATATGCCTATTGAGCAGGTAGGGGCCCCCTGTAGAAAAATCGTATGGGGGAATTGCAGGGTTTTGGACATTCCCTGAAAATGGACCATCATTTTATTCTTGACGTAAATCTCGGAAATTTGCGACCCTGATATTGTAAAAACGTCGCTAATTTTCAAGCTGTTTGCCTTTGGCATTCAACGTCTCCTTTTGTTTCAAACATAATCATTTATTTCAGGCAAAGATTTGCGCCGGTATTAGGCCGAAACATTCATAATAAAATGATGAAGAAGCCCCGGATTTTGCACGTTATCAACAATATGACAAGTCGAGAGAGGATTGCTTCTTCGGGGGCGCTTTTACGGCGGACTCTTTCTGGCCTTCGAGCTTTATGGGCAGCTTTGTCTTTGGCGATTGTTTAATTTTGCCATAGAGCAGCTCAACCGCGGCCTTTATCGAATCAGGCGTGCCTGAGAAATTGCAGACAACGGCGTCGGCTTCGTTGGTAGTGCCTTCAACGTATGGGAAGTTGGTCACGACGACAACCTTTTTGCCCGCCTCTTTGAGCTTTTTGACAAGCAGCCGGTTGTTGCCCGTTTTGACAATTCGGGCGTAATAATTGGTCACAACGACGAGGTCCACCTGTTTGGCAAGCTCGAGGCACTCGTTAAGCTCTTCCTCGTTTGCGGCAAAATCCGTATCGACCAGTATCAGGTTCTGGTTATGTGCCACCATATCCTCGCAGAACATATGCTGATGCATATAGGGGTCTTTGCCGCAGAATTCGTATGGGATACGCTGTTCAATTACCAGTGTTTTTTCCGTGGTGCTCAAGGGCAGCATCTTTTTATCGTCTCGCAGGACCATTAAGGCCTTCTTCGAGACGTCCCAGCAGAAATCAACCACGGGCTTGCTCAGTGCGTAATCCTGTGCCTTCTTCGGGTCTTTCTTACCAGCTGTTTCGAACAGCCCTTGGTCATATTTCATTCTCAGGAGGTGCGTTACCGCTTCATTGAGACGTTCCTCTGAAATCTCGCCGTTTTCGACTGCCTGCTTGATTCCGAAGAAGCATTGCGACCGTGACTCGTCGTCTGCCTTAAGCAGTATCGTATCGCAGCCGGCTTTAATCGCCATCGCACAGGCCATCGGCAGAGGCCACTGTTTGAGAATCGCCGCCATACCAATCGCATCGGAAACAATCACGCCGTCGAAGCCCAGTTCTTCTCTCAATAGCCCTGTAAGGAGCTTTACGGATATAGTCGTTGGGTATTTATCGTCGTATGCCGGGTAAACTGAGTGGCCCGTCATAATCGCTGAAACGCCCGCTGCGATTGCCGCCTTGAAGGGAACAAGCTCTACTTCCTGCATTCTCTTCTTGTCGGCCCTGATAATATCCAGCACGTCGTGTGCATCGGTCCCTGAATCGCCTCGACCGGGGAAATGCTTTGCCGTCGCGGCGATACCGCCGTCCTGTAAACCCTGAATGAAGGCGACGGCGTGTTTTGCGCAAACCTCTGGGTCGTCGCCGAATGACCTGACGCCGATTTCCGGGTTCTTGGGATTGATATTCACGTCGCAAACCGGCGAATACATCTGCGTTACACCGATATTGCTGAGCTGTTTTGCGATGGTATTATTGATTTTGTAGGTGAGCTTGGGGTCGCCGATAGCCGCCATACCCATTGGAGGCGGGAACTGCCTTATGCCGCCTGCCATATAATCGTTCTTGAAATCACCCTCGAAATCGATTGTCATATGCAGAGGAATCCCGGAGGGTCGTTCAAGAGCGATTTTCTGTAATTTATTCAGGTCTTTGGTGTAATCGCCCGGCGTGATACTTATGCCGAAATTTTTGCCGGCGAAATAAGTGTTGGCGATTTTGAAGTAATCTTTCGGTGGCTTGAATGTCTTGTCAATCTGGGAATTGCCCCAGTAAAGGTTTTTGCAGGTCTCTACGGCGTATGGCTCAAGGCAAAGGCCGCCGCATTGCAATTTTGTGATTTGTTCAATGCCGCTCGGCGTCAACATTGCGCCGCGCCGGGTAAATGTTAAAAGCTGGCCTACTTTTTCTTCCAGCGTCATCTTCGCTAATTTCTTGCTTATAAATGCGTCTCTTTTCGCATCGTTTTTCTTCGTCATTTTCTATCTCCTGCTTTTCAGCTTGACTATGATTCCCATTTGCCGTGGTTATCAGGCCCCACCCAGAATTCACGTTCTTTCTTCCAGCCGGCCTCGTCAATTTTCGAGTCCTTTGTCTTCCAGCCCGCTTTAATACGCTTTGTTAAATCATCGAACCCTTTATTCCACGTAAGGCCATCGGGGACGGTAACGTTCATACTTCCCGCGGCGTTTGCGTATCTTAAGCAGGATTCGATTGTATGCTCCCTGACGAACGCGGAAAGGAATCCCGCAATCGCCGAGTCGCCCGAGCCAAGTGCTCCGACGAATTTTTCTTCCTGGTAAACCGGGAACCACAGCTCGCGATTTGCCCAGTTATCGAGGTCCATGCAGCCGGCTGCACCGAACTTTTTGAGCCGGTCTTTCTCGCCTGTCCGGATATACAATCCCCTGTGGCCGCATTTGACCATTGCTACGCCGGCACCCATCTTCAACAAATCACTTCCGAGAGTAGAAATCTCTTTTACGGTCATATGGTCGAGCGCGCTTTCCCTGGGGCCGAGTTTGGCTTTCTTATCAAGGAATTTATCCTTATAGAGGAAATAGAATATTTCTTCCGCGCTCGGCACCATAATGTCCGACAGCGGCACCCAGTTTTTCATAATCGCCTTCCAGTCGAACTGGTTCGCGTAACTGACATCTGGCAGCGAGAGGTCGAGGACGGTCGTTGTCCCCAAGTCCTTGGTCTTTTTGAGGATTTTTGCCAGCTCGCCGCCGGTGTTTTCATATAGTTTCTTCATCCACGGCGGATAGCCAAACAGCATCAGTTTCGAGCGAGCCACAAGGTCGAAATCCATATCATCATAGCCGAAGGTATCGTTCGCCCCGCAATGATGCAGGTAAAACCGGTCGATTCCGGGGATGCAAATCGCGATTGTATATGACGTCGATTCCCCTTTGACCATATGAATGCCTTTGAAATGGCCTTCGTGTTCCTCATACCATTGAAGAATCTGTTTGCCGAAGTCGTCGTCGCCGATTTTACCGATTAGCTCGGTTTTCACGCCCAAACGCCTGATTGATACCCCGGCATTTGTAACAGGGCCGCCTCCTACGACGACGCAATTGCCCATATTTATCATTTTGCCGGGCACAAGGACGTCGGTCATCTTGTCAACTTTTCCCTCGATTGTGAAAGCCGGTATCAGGTCCAGGCAGGTATGCCCCGCGGCCACAATTTCAATGTCTTTTTTACTTTTCACCTATTATTCCTTAATAAAATAAGATGGAGAATGATACCGTATAATATCCTGCTGTCAAGCCAAAATTATAAAAGGCGGGGCCTGTTTCTTAGAGAGCCGGTTTACCGGCCGAAAACGGCCCCCTGAACAGCAGAGTGGAATATAGCGGTTTATGGCCAGTTTGGATTGCAACCAGCGTCCGTAGGATTATTACACGTCATCCACTGCGGCCCAAAGTCAGCAAAGTCGAGAAAATCAACA
>Ga0315273_10004466_pt1 | contig 17145 bp, 3 predicted proteins | sample YL17G02_0_MG_FD_205753 | JGI IMG/M metagenome (GOLD analysis project Ga0315273, IMG submission 205753) | Sediment microbial communities from Yellowstone Lake, YNP, Wyoming, USA - YL17G02_0 | ecosystem: Environmental > Aquatic > Freshwater > Lake > Sediment | place: USA: Wyoming | collected... | reverse complement strand
CGCCTCGCCGCTGGCGCAGATCGGTTCGGTACCTGAAATTAACGATCGAGTAAAGATTATCGAAGGCGGCAGAATGGCAGAGGAAGCCTTAAACTATTTTAGCAAATACGCAGGAGAAGTTTATTATCCTTGTGCAGGTTTCGACGAATTAAGTTTAATAGCACTCATTAATATGTGCCCCAACGCTATTCGCTTTATATTGAACGACAAACTGGATCAAAATGAGATTTCAATACCTATTCCTAACAGATACAATGTACCACAGATAATGAATTATTTATCTAGAGAGTTTGCTCTTTTAGAGATTGAGCTGGGAACGCTTAAGATTGAAGCGGCCGAGAGTAACCTCATAAAAATAACTATTTCTGTTGAGAACGAAATGACCAAATTGCTGCTTAACAGATCTTCAATAGAAGTTTTATATAAAATTGGTGATTATAAGGAGGAAAAAAGTAAATTTGGCGTTATATATGTACAAACACCTGGAAAAGCCGGTAGATTCTCTAGAAAGTCTGCGTTCTGGAAGAAAATAGAATCTTTGTTAGATCCCTATGGGTTTATTGTTGTCAGTACGGAATGCACCGAAATGCCATGTCTTTCGAATTTTAGCCATATTGTTACCATACAACCAAACTGCAATTTTTATGCATGGACACCATTTTTTTACTGCAAAGTTTATAAGACAGGTTCACAACGCGCCGCCTCGCCGCTTTCGGATGAAAAACGCTTCAGTCCAAAGATAAACACCGCTGCCCAAGGGAAAATCTTTTTGGATAGGTGCTGCGAAGGTGGGAAAATTCAATGTGAAGCAAGCTTTGCTTCTAAGGCAGAAACTCTTTTACTAAAATCCTCTTTGATTAGACGAATATCTTCTTTTATCACGGCAATATCATCAGTATTAACACCAACCATTCTCTCCATTCGTAGCAGTCGCATTTCTAAGAGGTCAATCTTATGGGTATGTTCTTCAAGTATGGCCTTGATTTCTTTTGTATCCTTTTTGATTATATCTTGCCCATCAAAGATAGCTTTCTGTTGTGACCTAATGTTTTCTAACAGGACAGCTACTTGGCCTTCAGTATATGCACTTTCTTTTTTATCTGTTCTACCCTTTTTCACAGGTTTAATAATATATCTACCAAGAAGTCCTGTCAACAAATATTTTGCTCTTTTTGCTTCTGAGTTCATGGTCAGCAGTTCACAGCTTATACGGTACATAGGTTCAAGCCCATTGGTTGATACTCACGACGCAATGCACACGACGCTATACGAGAGCCTCCCCGCCTCGCCGCTGGAGTTTGGCTCTTTGCCATTGGCTCTTGGTTCTTTGGTTAAAATAAGCTATGAACCAAGAGCTAAGAACCACGAGCGAAAAGGCGCCGCCTCGCCGCTGGAGGGAAATGCACCAGAAAAAAATGGACCTATCCCCATTTCCATTTCTACCTCAAAGGAAGCGTTGATAGGGAAAGAGGACTCTGGTAAAGCGGCCAAAAAGATCCTGGATGCTATTGAGAATCTAAATAAAAAAGGACTGTTAAGGGAACAAGGCACCATCTCTGCTCTCAACGAGGCGGTAATTAAAGAATTAATTAAACCAAATTCTAAATTAGTTAATCATTGGACAGAAATTTATTTAGAACGTATTGTCAAAATAGCTCTCGCCATGATTACCCGCGATCCTGATATCTTCGGCCCCTCTGGTAATAAGACTGTTATTAAGGAATGCTTTCCTTGGTTAGAGGGTTATATTGAGGCATTATCTTACTACATAGGTCAAGATGGTCTCCAAAGAGCCCTTGTTTTGCTTAATGATAATGAGGTTATAAAAAAGATAGAACAGGTCGCCAATTTACTGGCAAAGTCTACGGATTTATTGGATATCGCTTTACCTATCAATGGTTCTGATGTACCCGGGTTTACAGGGTGGATAAACTGGAGAGGTTGGAAGGAGCGCGGAGGACGAAGCCACCTAGGTTTTGACTTTATTTCCTATTTCAATAAAGACGGAGAAATCGTGTTTTGTCTACCCCCAGAAACACCGGTAAGAGCTGTTGCTGACGGAAAGATTCGTGAAGCAACACCATTTAATTATATGGGAGTAATAGATATCATACACGAAGCAAAGAGTATTTCAAGTAACGCAGACCTGCTCTCGCGTTATGCCCACGTTGTTCCTTTAGTTAAAACCGGAGAGGATGTGCGTAAAAGTGATGTCATAGCTACCTTATATAAAGATGATGGTATTGAGTATGGCAGAGCCGTTCATCTTCATTTTGCATTATGGAATGATTTTACTGTAAGGCCCATTTCTCCAAACCAAGGTTTTGTACCTCCTGAAAGTATATATTCAGAACTTCGTCAGTTGCCTCGTGCTTATCCGCAGGGATCAGTATATTTTAATAAGATAGAGGGACGTGAAGGGCCGCTAAGAATTAGGGTAGATAATTTTAAGGAGGTAGTGGTTAACGAAGGCGTTATTTGGTCAACTATACGCTATTTCAGCCCCTTGGTTGATGGTCGTAGCGCCTCGCCGCTGGCTCCTTATCGTTTACCGTTAACCGCTAACCGTTCACCGTTACGGTACACGGTACACGGTACACGGTACACGACTAATGCAGCCGCCTCGTTCTCGAGCCCTCTTACAAGAAGAGGCGAGAGAACCCTGAGAACCTTTGAGTCTCCAATGTATGGGTTCGAGGGGCCGCTGGTCTCAACAAAAGGCGCCGCCTCGCCGCTGGGTTCATTCGATTCCAGTTCGCCTATTGATAGTTCGAAGCTAGATCCAAAGGTTAGCGAATTAATTAATAAGTTAAATAATGTTTCATATTCAAGAAAAGATTCAAAGAGGAGAATGGATTTACCTGGGATAGTAGCTTGGGGGATTAGTGAGGAACAAGAAAATTTGTGTATGGAATTGGCTGAATTGGTGAGTCCAGCAGAGGACCATAAAATAATTAAAGGAATTATAGGTAAACTTCCTAATATTGAGCACAAAAAGATGCTTGTAGGACAATTGGCTTTAAAGGATCCTAAAAGAATAGCTTTCCCAGAAGTTTCTGTTGAGGAACTTTTGCCCCTAAAGGAGATATCGGAACCATTAGAAGAACAAGATTTTAAAATAAAATATAATTTCACAGACCACAGAATATATGTTTCTTTATCATCATCAAAAGAATGGATTGTTATTCTAAGTCTTGAATCGCGAAATGTATTGGAGACTACTCGAAGTAAATTTGCGCCAGATGAGGTATCTTTGGAACCATCTATTATTGCAGAATTTCTATGCACTAAAACCACCGGCTGTTTTTTCACAGAAGCAGGCAATCGTACGAAAACCTACCTATTCTATAACTTAAATTGGGCTGGTGTTATTTCTGCTCTTGAGGTCCAACGTCATTTTCGTCATCGCGGAATAGGTGGAGCTATTTATAGTAAAGTAGAGGATTATCTTTCAAGATGCAGATTCAATATTATTGCGGTGGAAGGCGTGTGTCCACTTGAAAATATAGAATTCTATAGCAAACGCGGTTTCACAGGGCCTTTTGAGATCGAGAACATGGGAGGAGGAAGTTACGATAATCCAAATTTAAAATTTATTTCTTTGAAGTTATTAAAGAAAGCTTCTGGCTCAAGCCCATTGGCGGATGAGGGCTCTAGGGCGCGACTGAGCCGTTATAAAAAGGCTGGCGAAGGAGTCCCGAGCGCATTTATAGGAGCTAGTCAAGCGCGAGGGGCCTCGCCGCTGGCACAGTTAGCAAATAGCAAATTGCAGAAAATAAACCATATAGAAACCATACACGAGATTAACTTTAGTGAAATCAATGGTATTTACTTACCGTCAACAGAGAGCTGGCATGATCTATTCGCAGTTACGGAGTTAGCGTTTTGGATAAATGAAGGTATTCAGTCATACTACCGAAATAAGGGAGTGCCTGATATATTCCTGCGTGTCGTGGTATTGTTCCTTACGCTAGCCATAGAGGCGGGTATCAGGAACGCCCTTGAACACGGGAATGAGTTTATCGCTAAGAAAAAAGTAATTATTAAATGGGACTTAAGCGAGGAAGAAATTCTGGTTAAGATAATTGATGAAGGAAGAAAACCCATTGATTTAACTCCAAAGAGTGAAATAAATGTTCCGTGTTTATTGGAAGAACTCTTTTCAGGAGCAGGAAAAGGAGTCAAGAAAATAAAAAGGATATTAGAAGAACATCTTAGGGGTTCTGCGACGTGGAATCCAATCTGCCTTAGTTCTGGAGATAAGATAGGAACGAAACTCGAGCTAAAGGTAAATTTACTGTCCCTCTTTGTATCTGCCATATCAAAAAGCGACCCTGCTGTCTCGGAGAAGTCTGGCTCCAGCCCATTGGCTGATGAGGGCTCTAGGGCGCGACTGAGCCGTTATAAAAAGGCTGGCGAAGGAGTCCCGAGCGCACTTATAGAGGCTGGCCAAGCGCGAGGGGCCTCGCCGCTGGGGGCAGGTTATGCGTTTGATTTAAGAAATGGTCTTCGATTGGCCGCTAAATTTTTCCACTTAGTAAATAAAATTGAAGAAGATAGAGGAGCGTTCTTGTTAGAAAAAGAAAATGGACTGCTAATGGTAGCAGAATGGACGGCTTCGAGAGGCAAAGATCCAAGGGAATTTAAATATAAATTCAACCTCTTTTCTGGAAAGAACAAAGTAGGTTACGTTCATTTGACAATAGATGAGGCGAGAATCGCTTTATTTTCTTGTCGAAGGCTCGAGATTTATGGGGATGTTAATGTTATCGGTAACATATTATTACTTAATGCATTTTCACATGCTGAACAAATAGCTCACGCATGGGGTTTGCATCCTAAATGGGCGCTCATTTACTATAAGCGCGCCCTTCTTGATGAAAATTATCTAACAATTATCATTTTGGAAACCCTTCTGCCGAAATTAGGTTTCAAAAATTACCGTAACATTAAACCAAACGATCCTTTGTTACGAGATCTGGTGTCTAGTCATCCCGGCCGTTGGTATTTAGGGACTTTAGGGCTTTGGTATATAGAATTGAAGGAATTGAATCAGAGGTTATTATTTCGCCAGAAATTAAATCAAAATTCCGAAGTCGTTGTCTCAAGCCCATTGGCTGACGAGGGCTCTAGGGCGCGACTGAGCCGTTATAAAAAGGCTGGCGAAGGAGTCCCGAGCGCACTTATAGGAGCTAGTCAAGCGCGAGGGGCCTCGCCGCTGGAAGAAGAAGAAATTGAAGAAAGAATATCCGAACTCTTAAAAGCTATGTCCTCTATGCCAGAGTGGTTTAAAGGAGATGTTCGCAACACAATAGAAAAAATATTACCCCAACTAATAAAAGATGCTACTCCATATGTGAGATTCATCGATGATGAATTTAGTGAAAGCGATGAATGGAGAGAATCTTTTCTCCATTGCCTTAATTATGCAGGAATACATAGTGATTTATATGGTTATGAGCACGATGGTTCGGTTAATTGGAATAAGTTGTGGGAAGTAGCAGAAGATATCGTAGCTAACGGCTTTGACTGGGACAAATTGCAGGAATTTTGGGGACCTCCATTATATATAGGCAAAGCAGTTTGGGGAGCTGTGTATAAGGAATATTTATCGCTAAGTGATGAATACAAGAAAAAAGGGCCTCTGTTCTTGATTGAATATGAAGGGCGTACGATTGATAATTTTGATGCAGATGAAATAATAAAATTGATAGAACAAATTATTGATTCTATCAGCGGCTTAGAGGAAGCAATGATGCCTTATGAAACTAAATATGCAAAGATATTTTTGTTTGACTTCCTTTGTAAGTATTTCTGTATCGATGGCATAGCTAGTATGGCGCTTTTTTCTCAATGGGCAATAAAGAATCCAGCAGCCATAAAGACTAGAAAAATATACAACCCAGAATCTAATCCTAATAAAATGATTCCTGCTAAGGATAAGGATGGCGCCGCCTTGCCGCTGGCAGAAGTTAGTTCGCCCATAAGCAATGAAAACGAGAAAAGGCCAAGATCCATTAAGCATTTTGTTAAAGACGAAGTAGATAGGATGTCACTTAGGTACCTCGCAAGAACTATAGAAACTGATTCCTTGTTTAAAATGGCTAAGAAGCGAGGCCTGGCTGGAGAAGCATTATATATACATGAGTTTACAGAGTTAAGATTGCTTCAAGTAAAGCAGCATTTTTCTGCGGGAGCTCTATATGATCACGAGAAACGTAAAGTTGTTTATCCGATTGTTCATAGACAGGCCCTAAAGGCCCAGTATGACTATCTCAACCTGCGGGCTTTCGGATACGGCTATAGGCTTAACTTAGCTAGTCTTATGCTTGCCAATCCACTAGAGTTTGATGAAGAAAATCCGGCTTTCTCTCCTGATAAATATCTTCCATCACTATTAATGAAAAGTCCACCTATGACAGCAAACCTCCAGCATTACTTTTTTGCTTTTGTAAGTGGGCTACTTAAGGCAGATATTCCTTCTCAGAAAGAAATAGAAGAGGCGGCCAGGTTTTATATAAATACCTGCCTGCCTCCTCATAATGAAGTAGAACGTGAATATTATATTACTATCCTATTTATTTATGAGAGATTTATGGCTAATCTCGCCCCTATATTAAGAGAAATTGCTGATAAAATTACTCAGTTTGATATTAATTATGCCGAAGAATATGTTTTATTTATTAGTTCAATCCTTTATTGGCCTCAACTTTACGAACAAGTAAAAGCCAGATTTTTCGATGAATATTATTTACTGGCGTTTAAAAATGGTAAAGCCCGGGATATTATGAAAGATGCGATTGTGAATGCTGATAAGCAGGGTTTACTTAGGAAAGGCTTAACCTACGAAGAAATTAAGAATAGAGTAAACGCCGACCCTAATAGCCTTATAATCTTTAGCTCAAGCCCGTTGGTTGATACTCACGACGCAATGCACACGACGCTATACGAGAGCCTCCCCGCCTCGCCGCTGGAGCCGCTTAGTAAGGTAGAAATTGCAAAAATTCTTGCTGCTGAATATCCACACATGATATTTGGAGGATTAGCAGATTTATCAGTTTCTTCTGAGCCTAGATTGACCCGGCCAGAGGTAGGGCTGTTTGGTCCTTTATCATTCAAGGGATTAAGGCAGAGTATTTATATCGACAGTCCTCAAGATCCACATATCGCAATTATCGATAATCACTATGAGGAGATTTTGGCTACAGCTGTAGCCATAGAATTGGGTCGCTTAAGACAGTCAGATAATACTTTGATAAGATTCGACGCTGACCGTGATAGAGATGTCCCGGCGAAAAAGTATTTAAGAGATAGATATTCTTTTGCAGATGCCTTAGAGATAACCAAAACTTTTGATAATAACCCTATATATGGGATAGGTCGATTTTTAGAGCCCCTTATAAGAATGGGGGTCATTACTGAAATTTTGGATAATCCTTGTTCTCTACCACAGATAACCCGCCAAAATAGTTTCATCTTAAGTATTGATTGGGACTATATTACTAGAAAGTACTCAAATAAGTCCCCTTTTGATCCAATATTCAACTCTGAAGCGGAAAAATTTATTAATTATATAGTTTCTTGGATACATTTACCTAGTCTTATAGTGATGGCAACTAGTCCGAGCTTTGTTGCACAAAACTACGCAATCACTTGGAGCAAAAGATTAGCTTCTTATGATAAGTCCGCCGCCTCGCCGCTGGAGCATAAAAATAGAAACGTCCTCAATTTTTTTTACTATAAGCGCGCCCTTCTTGATGAAAATTATCTAACAATTATCATTTTGGAAACCCTTCTGCCGAAATTAGGTTTCAAAAATTACCGTAACATTAAACCAAACGATCCTTTGTTACGAGATCTGGTGTCTAGTCATCCCGGCCGTTGGTATTTAGGGACTTTAGGGCTTTGGTATATAGAATTGAAGGAATTGAATCAGAGGTTATTATTTCGCCAGAAATTAAATCAAAATTCCGAAGTCGTTGTCTCAAGCCCATTGGCTGACGAGGGCTCTAGGGCGCGACTGAGCCGTTATAAAAAGGCTGGCGAAGGAGTCCCGAGCGCACTTATAGGAGCTAGTCAAGCGCGAGGGGCCTCGCCGCTGGAAGAAGAAGAAATTGAAGAAAGAATATCCGAACTCTTAAAAGCTATGTCCTCTATGCCAGAGTGGTTTAAAGGAGATGTTCGCAACACAATAGAAAAAATATTACCCCAACTAATAAAAGATGCTACTCCATATGTGAGATTCATCGATGATGAATTTAGTGAAAGCGATGAATGGAGAGAATCTTTTCTCCATTGCCTTAATTATGCAGGAATACATAGTGATTTATATGGTTATGAGCACGATGGTTCGGTTAATTGGAATAAGTTGTGGGAAGTAGCAGAAGATATCGTAGCTAACGGCTTTGACTGGGACAAATTGCAGGAATTTTGGGGACCTCCATTATATATAGGCAAAGCAGTTTGGGGAGCTGTGTATAAGGAATATTTATCGCTAAGTGATGAATACAAGAAAAAAGGGCCTCTGTTCTTGATTGAATATGAAGGGCGTACGATTGATAATTTTGATGCAGATGAAATAATAAAATTGATAGAACAAATTATTGATTCTATCAGCGGCTTAGAGGAAGCAATGATGCCTTATGAAACTAAATATGCAAAGATATTTTTGTTTGACTTCCTTTGTAAGTATTTCTGTATCGATGGCATAGCTAGTATGGCGCTTTTTTCTCAATGGGCAATAAAGAATCCAGCAGCCATAAAGACTAGAAAAATATACAACCCAGAATCTAATCCTAATAAAATGATTCCTGCTAAGGATAAGGATGGCGCCGCCTTGCCGCTGGCAGAAGTTAGTTCGCCCATAAGCAATGAAAACGAGAAAAGGCCAAGATCCATTAAGCATTTTGTTAAAGACGAAGTAGATAGGATGTCACTTAGGTACCTCGCAAGAACTATAGAAACTGATTCCTTGTTTAAAATGGCTAAGAAGCGAGGCCTGGCTGGAGAAGCATTATATATACATGAGTTTACAGAGTTAAGATTGCTTCAAGTAAAGCAGCATTTTTCTGCGGGAGCTCTATATGATCACGAGAAACGTAAAGTTGTTTATCCGATTGTTCATAGACAGGCCCTAAAGGCCCAGTATGACTATCTCAACCTGCGGGCTTTCGGATACGGCTATAGGCTTAACTTAGCTAGTCTTATGCTTGCCAATCCACTAGAGTTTGATGAAGAAAATCCGGCTTTCTCTCCTGATAAATATCTTCCATCACTATTAATGAAAAGTCCACCTATGACAGCAAACCTCCAGCATTACTTTTTTGCTTTTGTAAGTGGGCTACTTAAGGCAGATATTCCTTCTCAGAAAGAAATAGAAGAGGCGGCCAGGTTTTATATAAATACCTGCCTGCCTCCTCATAATGAAGTAGAACGTGAATATTATATTACTATCCTATTTATTTATGAGAGATTTATGGCTAATCTCGCCCCTATATTAAGAGAAATTGCTGATAAAATTACTCAGTTTGATATTAATTATGCCGAAGAATATGTTTTATTTATTAGTTCAATCCTTTATTGGCCTCAACTTTACGAACAAGTAAAAGCCAGATTTTTCGATGAATATTATTTACTGGCGTTTAAAAATGGTAAAGCCCGGGATATTATGAAAGATGCGATTGTGAATGCTGATAAGCAGGGTTTACTTAGGAAAGGCTTAACCTACGAAGAAATTAAGAATAGAGTAAACGCCGACCCTAATAGCCTTATAATCTTTAGCTCAAGCCCGTTGGTTGATACTCACGACGCAATGCACACGACGCTATACGAGAGCCTCCCCGCCTCGCCGCTGGAGCCGCTTAGTAAGGTAGAAATTGCAAAAATTCTTGCTGCTGAATATCCACACATGATATTTGGAGGATTAGCAGATTTATCAGTTTCTTCTGAGCCTAGATTGACCCGGCCAGAGGTAGGGCTGTTTGGTCCTTTATCATTCAAGGGATTAAGGCAGAGTATTTATATCGACAGTCCTCAAGATCCACATATCGCAATTATCGATAATCACTATGAGGAGATTTTGGCTACAGCTGTAGCCATAGAATTGGGTCGCTTAAGACAGTCAGATAATACTTTGATAAGATTCGACGCTGACCGTGATAGAGATGTCCCGGCGAAAAAGTATTTAAGAGATAGATATTCTTTTGCAGATGCCTTAGAGATAACCAAAACTTTTGATAATAACCCTATATATGGGATAGGTCGATTTTTAGAGCCCCTTATAAGAATGGGGGTCATTACTGAAATTTTGGATAATCCTTGTTCTCTACCACAGATAACCCGCCAAAATAGTTTCATCTTAAGTATTGATTGGGACTATATTACTAGAAAGTACTCAAATAAGTCCCCTTTTGATCCAATATTCAACTCTGAAGCGGAAAAATTTATTAATTATATAGTTTCTTGGATACATTTACCTAGTCTTATAGTGATGGCAACTAGTCCGAGCTTTGTTGCACAAAACTACGCAATCACTTGGAGCAAAAGATTAGCTTCTTATGATAAGTCCGCCGCCTCGCCGCTGGAGCATAAAAATAGAAACGTCCTCAATTTTTCGCCTTTAGAAAAATCATCTATAATTAAATCCATTAGCCTTATCTTCATTGTTAGTCTCATTATATTTACTCTTCCTTGGGCTCGCTCACCTTACACAAGCTTCGTCTTAAATGCAGAATCCCAAACTGTAAAATCGCAAGAACCGCAAATAAGTGACCGAACCTATATAGAGAAAATTGAGCTTTATATTGAACAAGCCAGGAAAGCCAAAGAAAATAAACAGACAGCTCTTCTTCAAGAAAATCTTAAAAAAGCCACCGAGAATTTAGCTGAATTTGAAAGGATAATTGATAATTTGGAGAAAAGAAAAGGCATTGCACTAGAAGAGGCCAGACAATATCGTGCTGCAATTTATTATTACAGGGGCACGGTCTATTATCTTCAAGACGACTTCATCAAAGCCATTAATTATTTTAAAAAGGCAATTGAATTAGAACCTAAAGCCGCTGGTTTCTATAATGATTTAGGGATGGCTTATTATTCCCAAGGAGATTACAAGAGGGCTTTGGAGGAATTTGATAAAGCCATAGATTTGATGCCGGGCGTATCCCTCTACCGTGAGAATCAAGAAAAAGCAAAGCTTAAACTCCTAAATCAGAACAAACCATCTACAGAAAGCCCCAAGAATGGCTCCTCGCTAAAGGCATTCAGAGTGATTGCCGCCTCGCCGTTGGCTTCTAGTAGAATTCGAGCAATGCGAGAGGTGATATGCGATATGCGATATGCTAAAGAAGGCTACTCCAGTTCGCCGGTAAAAAGACCTGACGCATTTCTGTTTAGGTTTAGCCAAGGCATTGGCAGAAAATCAAAGTCCTATTTAAAGAAGTTGATTACAGCGTATATTGTAAAGGATTTGGATAAGATAACCCAGATTAAGATAAATCAGGTAGGTAAAAATCAGTTCTTTATTTATGTTTTGGATGAAGAGCGCAATATATATGAAATAACCCTTTTAAAAAGGGATATCCAAAGGGCAAAAGAGGGAAGAGAATTACAGAAAAAAATAGCCCCTGATATTCTTAACATTGAGGGGTTGCATCTTTTGCCTATTCAATCCTTTGAATATGGGAAATATAACTTCAAGGGAGCTATTATCCGGGAGATTACAGGAAAACGTTTTTATAAGGAAGAAAGACAAGAGGTTAAAACCGGAAGTCAGCGTTATCAACTAGAAGAGCCAATTATCAGAAAAATTAGCCATCTTTGGGAAAATACAGGTTATGCCTTTAAGAAAGATTTCTCAGACAAGATTCTATTCGATCAGAATGGTATATGGCTAAAAGATACCTCTGGCTTAGGGAAGACAAATAAGATTTCAGATTTAGTTATCGGCCTTATTAATACTTTAATAGAAAAAGAAAGATTTGGTGATGAAAAATATATTTCAGCTGCTGCATACAATATATTAGAGATTGTTGTAGATACTATTGACCATATAAAACAACGTAGAGGCTGGACTATAAATATGTTGCGTCTGGAAACACCTGGTTATGAAGGCTTAGATAAAAAGAGTTTTACCTACCTAATAGGCAAATACGCGCATATAGACCAGATTGGTTATGTGCGTGGATTATTCCAGGAAAAGATAGAGGAATCTAAGAAGAAGATAGAGGAATCTAAGGAGAAAAATTCTCAGGGGTTCGGAGTGATATTCCATATTTATATGCGGACTGATGGCGTAAGGATAGAGGCAGACGCTTTTGGAGTAATTGAGGCAGCAGAAAGTTTTAGCCGAGGAGAGGACTCATATATCAGGTGCTTATACATAGGAGAACTTTACAATAAAGATGCAATTCTTTTCTTAAATGAGCCACGAGACCCAGCCTTACTAATGTCTCAGAAAAATATTCTATGTGAAAGCGACAGAGACCGTGATGAATTTATGTTTAATGAATTTGTAACCTTAGCGCATTTCCTTATCCAAGAAAATACTATGCACCCAGATACAGAAATAAAATACCCATCCAGTTTAGATAAAATTTTTGTGACCTTAACTTTAGAAAAACGAAAACCTCAGCCAAAGACATTAGGGGAATTAGACAGCCACTACCATGATTTATTTTATGTCAAGACCAAACGGATTTCTTTTACGAAGATAAAGCGCTATCACCAGCCCCGGGCAAGAATCGGCTTTGCAATATATTTGTATTTAGAAACAAGAAAGATTCTTGAGGGGTTAACAAATGCAATAGAAAAACGAGACCAGAAAGAATTGGATGATTTAATAGATAAATTAGCTACCTTTGTTGCAGATTTAGAAAAGATAAAGAGTGTCATTTTGGCTAAATATGATAGTCGGCCATTATTGGATTTTGAAAAATCCTGCAGAGCAATTGAAGATTTAGAAGATTCAAAGTCTTTACTCTTTAAGAGAACCCAAGAAGCCAAGTTAGAAGTAGTAAGAGAACTGCGGACAACTGTGCGTGAAGTTTTACATAGAAGTATTGTAAATATGCGCAATGCTCTTACAGAAAAAGATTTTGGGGAGATTGGAAAAATTATAGAAAAGATAAAGAAGGATATTACTGAATTTAACAATAAGCTTGGTATAAATGAAGAGATGTTTGCTAATGATGTCAGAAAAACCGGCTCCAGCCCATTGGTAATTCGCCTCTACGGTTCGTCTGTGTATGGCGCAGATGGACGTAGATTGGTGGGTTGCATGGTTGGCTTTAATGGAAGGCAATACACGCCCTACAACTATATGCAACAACCAGGAGACGATAGAAAAAGGAGATTTTTTGCCAAAAAGAGGTCTCCTTAAAAATGAAGAAAATAACTATCTATAAAGGAAAATATTTGCTAAAATGGGAGAAAGAAGAAGAACTTTTCGTTGGCAGATAAACCAGCAGGCTAAGGTAAAATTAGAAGGCGCCCCGGATTTTGCTCATTGCCAGATTAAAGATATAAACCTTAAAGGCTTACAGATTTCTTCGGGGTTGAAATTAGCCAAAGATGCCTTCTCTAAGTTTAATTTGTTTTTAGGCGAAGGCCACATTCTCAATATTGAAGCCTGGGTGGTCTGGCATAAAACTATAGGAGATTTAAATAGTTACGGAATTTATTTTACGCGGGTCAAAGACCAGGATAAAGAGAAGATTTATCGATTTGTGCAACAAGGTCATCCGGAACAGATCAAAAAACAATATTGTCAAGGCCTAAGAGAGGAAGGAGGTGAAGATATGCCAAAGTCAAGCACTGAAGACAGAAGAATATTCGCCCGTTTTGGCGCGAGATTTCCTTTAAGATTCTTGGATTTGAATTCGAATCGAGAGGGAATGGCCCAGACCCAAGACTTAAGCGCCAAAGGTGTGGGTTTGCTGGCCAATGAAGAATTGTCAGCGCGCACTCCCGTAGAGATGTGGCTTGAGATACCGGATAAAGGCGAGCCGCTCTACACCCGAGGAGAGGTGGTCTGGTCAAAGATGGTTGGCCCTAAGGAGTATAGAGCAGGGGTAAATCTGGATAAAGCGGATTTAATGGGTTTGTCCCGCGCTCTCAGGGCGATATAATAGTTAATGAAGTAAATAAAAACTTGCAAAGTGAATAAACTTATGTTAAATTTTAATATTCCCTCTAAAAGGCCTTAGAAAGCCTCTCTACCTAAAATAAAGCGACTAAAGGACGCCCTTTTAAAATCATCGGGTCAGTGATTAATGGGAGGAGAAATGCTACGTGCAAAGTTATTTTTACCTTTATTCTTAAGCTTAGGAATTATTACTTACTTAGCGGGTTGTGGTTCGAAACAAACAACTAAGGTTCAAACCGCGCTTTCGGTTTGGCATTGGATGACCGATAGAGAACCCGCCTTTCAGGAGTTAGCTAAAAGATATGAAGCTAAAACCGGGATTAAGGTAGATTTTGAACTTTATGCTCCTTCCGATGCCTATACGCAGAAGGTACGCGCAGCCGCCCAAGGGGCAACCCTTCCGGATATTTTCGGTATCTTAGGCGAGAAGAGGGATTTTGCTTCGTTCATCAAGGCCGGGCATATCTTGGATTTGACGCCCTATATGGATACGGATTCAGGCAAATGGCGAAACAGTTTTTTTAGCAAGGCCTTAGCCGTAAATGAATTCTCCCAGGGTAATAGCTACGAGGTAAAACCGGGTATTTATGGAGCGCCTATAGATATTATGACCATCCAGATGGTCTACAATAAGGATTTATTTAAAGCCTTAGGCCTTAATCCGGAAAATCCGCCCGCCACTTTCCAGGAATTTTTAAATATAGGTAAGAAGATTAGAAAGGCAAATATACAAGGTTTGGTTTCTGGCTGGGGCGAGGTCTGGATGATTGATTGTTTAGCTAATAATTATGCCTTTAACATTATGGGTCAGGATAAGGTGCTGGCTACTATCAAGGGTGAAGTTGCGTATACCGACCCGGATTGGGTTAGAGTTTTCACTTTATTTAAACAGATGCAGGAATCAGGAGTATTAGCAGGCGGCATAGTGACGATGATCAATAAGACTGCGGAGCAGCTTTTTGCCAATGAAAAGGCAGTGTTTGCCTTTAACGGCTCCTGGTGCGTTAATGTTTATAAAGGAATGAACCCCAATTTAAATTATGCGGCGATGTTACCGCCTAAAGTTTCAGATAAATTCCCCATGGCTATTTGGGGTGGCGCAGGTTCATCTTTTATGGTGAATGCCGGCTCCAAAAATAAAGAAGAGGCAGTGAAGCTTTTAGAGTGGCTTACAGATAAAGAACAGCAGGCATATTTAGCAGAAGCGACAAATAATCTGCCGGCAAATAAAGAAAGCTTAGCCAAAATCCCTGAGATTTTATCCCAGTTCGCTAATGATATGGATATAACGACGCATCCGAATATCTGGGGCGTTTCGGAGTTCCCTGCGGTGATAGAGGCATTCGATAAAGGGATTCAAACGATTATAATCGGCGAAAAGACTCCAGAGCAGGTTGCCGCTGAGGTGCAGAAAATCAAAGAAAGGGAACTGGCCAAGAAAAGAAGATGAGGATTAAGGATACCCTAGAAAACTATGCTTTTATTTTTCCTGCCGTAGTTATTTTTTCGATATTTTACATTATCCCTTTTGTCAATGTCTTCTGGTATAGCTTCCTGGATTGGGACGGCATAATGCGTATCAATGCCACTAATCTTACCTGGTTTACCAATTTCAAAGAGGTGATGACGGATAGAGTTTGGTGGCAGTCTGTCTGGCAGGCAAGTTACATTACGCTTATTGCGCTTACCTTTCAGAATGCCCTGGCGTTTTTCTTGGCTTGGGCCTGTGACCGCGAGATTCGCCTGAAGAATTTTTATCGGGTGATATTCTTTATACCGCCGATTCTCTCCGAAGTAGTAGTAGGGTTGGTTTGGAAGTGGATTTTAGACGGCAATTACGGTATCTTGAATAGCTGGCTGGTGCATTTAGGCTTTCCTAATTTAGTGAAAGATTGGCTTTCTAACCCTAATAGCGCGCTTACTACTTTGGCGGTGGTGCATTGCTGGAAGGGTTTTGGCTGGGGCTTCCTTTTATTCCTGGCGGGACTGCAGACCATACCCCGCGAACTTTATGAAGCCGCGCGCGTGGACGGGGCAAATGCCTGGCAGTCCTTTAAGAACATCACTGTGCCGATGATGATTCCGGTGACGGTGTTAGTCATGATTCTGACCGTCTTAGGCACGATGCAGGTGTTCGCTCTTATCTATACCATGACCGGCGGAGGCCCGGGATATCATACGGAGGTACCTGTTACCAGGATATTCGCTTCCATGCGCGGGTCATCGCGTTTCGGTTATGCCTGCGCGCAGGGAATTGTCTTTGGCGTGATTTTAATGATTATTTCTTTTATCCAATACCGTTTCTCTAAAAAAGCAAAGGCTTAAAAATTATGAAATCAGGTTTATATTACAAGACTAAAAAGACAACCCTAAACCTCTTAATCCACTTATTGTTATTAATCGTGGCAGTGACCTGTATTTTTCCCTTGCTCTGGATGGTTTCTTCAAGTTTTAAGACCCAGGAAACAATATTTAAGGATATGTCCATAATCCCCAAGGCCTTGCATTTCGAAAATTATTATAATGCTTGGATAGAGGGAGGTTTCGGCAAGTATTTTTTAAATAGCGTCTTTTACACCGTGGCCGTAGTTTTAGGCATCATTATTGTTTCATCGCTGGCGGCCTACGCCTTTTCGCGCCTGCAATTCCCCGGGAAGAACTTTATCTTTTACATTTTTATGGCAGCGATGATGATTCCTATCCAGGGAAGCTTTGTCCCGCTCTATGTATTATTGAACAACCTGCATTTAAGGAATACGCGCTTAGGCTACATCTTGGCGATGATTAATGTGGGGCTGTCCACGAGTATTTTCCTCTTAAAGACATTTTTCGATAAGATGCCTAAGGAGCTCGAAGATGCCGCGCGTATCGACGGCTGCTCTAAGCTAGGCATCTGGTGGAACGTGGCCCTTCCTTTGGCTAAACCGGTTTTGGCTGTGGTCGTGGTTTATAATTCGCTTAATGTCTGGAATGAATTTATGCTGGCCCTGCTTATTTTTGAT
>Ga0315273_10004465_pt1 | contig 17151 bp, 13 predicted proteins | sample YL17G02_0_MG_FD_205753 | JGI IMG/M metagenome (GOLD analysis project Ga0315273, IMG submission 205753) | Sediment microbial communities from Yellowstone Lake, YNP, Wyoming, USA - YL17G02_0 | ecosystem: Environmental > Aquatic > Freshwater > Lake > Sediment | place: USA: Wyoming | collected... | reverse complement strand
CCAGGGTTAGCGGTTAGACGCGCACTCGGGCCAGTTCGTTCGAGGGCTCGTCACTCAGGCACGCGCTGGGGCTCAATGATGATCTTGCGGGCCTGGCGCGACGCTAGCAGCTCGATGGCTTTGGGTATCTCGTCGAGGGAGAGGCGGTGGCTGATGATCTCGGAGACGCGAACCCGCCCGGAGGCGAGGAGCGCCAGTGCGGAGCTGTGGGTGAAGGGGTTGATGAAACTGCCGGTGACCGATATCTCGCGGGAGAAGAGCTCGTAGGGCTTGATCTGGATGGTCTCGTCTGGGGCAGCGACGCCGAAGAGCAGCACGCGGGCGCCTTCGCTGGTGAGGTCCATCGCTTGCTGCGCAGTGATCGCTCCGCCGACACAATCGATGACGACGTCGGCGCCCCCGTTGGTGGCCTTCATCACCACCGTCGACAGGTCCTCGGAGGCCGGATCCACGGTCACCGCCGCCCCGAAGCTCCGCGCCACTTCCCTCTTCTGTGAATCGGGCTCGGAGACGATGACAAGGGAGGCGCCCCGGAGCAGGGCAAGCTGGAGCATGATCAGCCCGATCAGCCCGGCGCCGATGATGACGACGGTTTCGCCAGGGCGAACCTGGGCACGGTCGATGCCGTGCACGCAGCAGGAGACGGGCTCGGTCATGGCGGCGATGTCGAAGGGCATGTCGGCGGGCAGCTTGTAGCACTGGCGGGCGGGAAGGGCGCAGTGAGTGGCGAAGCCACCATCATTGGTGACGCCAAAGGCGATGAGATTGCGGCAGAGATGAGTGAGACCGCGCTGGCAGGGGCGGCAGGTGCCGCAGTTCAGATTGGGGTCGATCACCACCCGGTCGCCGGGGCGGAGAGAGGCGACTCCCTGCCCTGCCTCCCCGACAACGCCCGCGAATTCATGGCCGGGGATCAAGGGGAAACGCGCGGGGAATTCGCCCTGGTAGATATGCAGGTCGGTGCCGCAGACGCCGCAGGCTTCGACCCGCACGACGACGTGCCCTTCCAGAGCGCTCGGGGTCTCCCGCTCCACGACTTGCAGATCACCGGGATTCGGGAAGATCACAGCTCTCATGTCCGCTGCCTTTCGCGTTTGTGGGAAGCATGATTCCTCTCATGGCACTAGGTACCTGCTCGATGGCGGGCAGGTATGTGTGGGCGGGAGCCGGGAGATCGAGGGAAATGGCGCGCCGGCGGATGGCACGCGACAGGAGTGAGTGAGTGCGACGCACGAAGATCGTATGCACAATCGGACCGGCGACATCGTCCCGGAAAGCGATCCGGCGACTGGCAGTGGCCGGAATGGATGTGGCGCGGCTGAACTTCTCCTATGGCACGCACGAGAGCCACGCCGCCGCAATCGCCGACATCCGATCCGTGTCAGCCGAGCTGGGGAAGCCCATCGGCATTCTTCAGGACCTGCCCGGCCCCAAGCTGCGAGTGGGGGAGATCGCGGGCGGAGCGATGGAGCTACGGACCGGACATGAAGTCACGCTGCGAGTGCGAGGGCGAGCTACAGGGGATGAGATTCCCGTGCCTCTGCCTGAGCTGGGAGCCGCCGTCGCGCCTGGCCAGCGCCTGCTGCTCTCGGATGGTCGCATCGAGCTGCGAGTGGTGGAGGCGGAAGCGGGTGTCATCAAGTGCCAGGTGCGAGTCGGTGGCGCCCTGGAATCTCATCAGGGTATCAATGTGCCGGAGGCGGCGCTGCCGATCCGCGCGGTGACCGCGAAAGACCTGGCGGACTTCCGGTTCGGGCTCAGTCGACAGGTGGACTGGGTGGCAATGTCGTTTGTGCGGAGCGCGGATGACCTGCGGCCGCTCCGGAGAGCAGCGAAGGAGGCGGGAGCGGAGGTGCATTTGATCGCCAAGATCGAGAAACACGAGGCGATCGCCAATCTCGACGAGATCGTCGCGGCGGCGGACGCGATCATGGTGGCGCGAGGCGATCTTGGGGTTGAGCTGCCCTTGGCGGAGGTGCCGGCGCTGCAGAAAGACATCATCAGGCGCTGCAATCGGGCGGGCAAACCGGTGATCACCGCCACACAGATGCTGGAGTCGATGGTGACGAACCCGAGACCGACGCGAGCTGAGGTGAGCGATGTCGCCAATGCCGTCTTCGACGGCACGGATGCAGTGATGCTGTCGGGAGAGACGGCGGCGGGACAGCACCCGACTGAGGCGGTGAAGGTGATGGCGGAGGTGGTGGCCCAGGCGGAGTTGGCCTACGACTTTGAGGCTTGCTGGGCCGAGCGCAGCGGGTGGCCCTGCTCCTCGATCGCCGACGGCATCAGCGAAGCCGCCTGCGGGCTGGCGCGGGACATCGGAGCGCGGGCGATTGTCAGCGCCACAAGCTCGGGCGCGACCGCGCTGGCCGTGGCGCGGCAGAGGCCGAAAGCTCGCCTGATAGCGGCGACGGCAAATGTGGCAACACTGACACGACTCGCTTTGGTGTGGGGAGTACGCGGTGTGTTGGCCCCGCGCGGCCGGAACACCGATGAGTTGGTCGTGAACGCGGTCGATAGCGCCAGGGAAGCGGGCCTCGTCCGCGCGGGAGACCGAGTTGTCGTGACTGCCGGGGTACCGGGCCGGGCAGGCAACACGAACCTCATCAAGGTGGAAGTGGTTGGGCGACACGAGAGGATGTGAGCGTCCTTCGCGGTGGTAAGGGAGTGGAAATGGGTGTGAGAAGCCGGCGCGGGAGAGGATTGCGGGTCGACCAGCGGGCGTTCCTGGTGGCCTTGGGTGTGGTGGCGCTGTTTGGCGTTTTCAAGCTTTACGGACCGGTTGCCACGAGTCGCAGACAGCAGGATGAGCTTACCAGGCTTCACATCGAGCAGGCCGCGCTGGTGACGGAGCAGGGACGGCTGAAAGCCTATAAGCAGAAGCTGGCCTCCGACGCGGGGTTCGAAGCGGCGGCCCGCCGGCTGGGTTACGTGCGCGAGGGGGAGCGGCGGCTGGTGTTCGTCCCGCAGCGGGAAAAGAAGGCATCCTCCCCTGCCCCGCCGGCTAAGAAGTAGTGCTTCCGAAAGCCGCGGCCCGTTCGCCGGTTGGGCCACAGCGTGCTCAACCGACAGGGGAAAGGCGGCGCCGAACGCGCCGCCTTTGTGTTGGCATCCTGGACTAGCCAAGCGTTACTCAGAGCTGGTGGGTTCGGCCGATGTCCTTCTTTGCGTTCCGCCGGAACCGCTCCCGGAGTTCGGAACTCCAGTCCCGGCCCTCCTGGAGCAGGCGGTTCAGCCCGGCCAGGTCGAACTGAGGTCGTGGGCGGGCATGGACGGCGACGAACACCTCGTGGTCCGAGCCCGGCGTAGGAGAGGCTTTGAGGATCGTGCCGGAGGCTACCAGTTCGGAGAGCGCCTTCTCGAGCGATCTTCCGGCCTCAGCGCCATAGCGCGAGGCGAGGACATCCTCGATCATCGCTCGATTGATCCCCAACGACATGATGAGGGGTCGCTGCTCCGGGTCGAGCAGCGCCTTCTGGAGGCGCTCCGAGTCGGTTAGCTGAAGGTCGGCCAGGCGCTGCTGGGCCCTGAACAGGTAGTCCACGACCAAGCTCTTCGCCTCCAGCACCGCTCGCCGATCGAGAAGCAGAGCGCGCGCCCGCCTGTCCCTGCCAAACGGCCAAAGCAGGGCAAGCAACTGCCCTCGGCTCATGCCGCTGACCGCCAGCGCCCGTCGCGCCTCTTTCCAGCCCAACGTCTTCACTGCCATCGGACCCTCCGAGAGACGAGTGACTCAGGTAGAACGCCAAGAGGGCTGCTCGGTAAGGATATCTCTTCTCTCGTAGGAGGCGGGCCGATCTATGATAGAGGTTACCCGGCGCCGGATCGGGCCAAACGCAGCGATAGTGCAGGGCAATGGCTAGGTCGGCGGGCTAGCCGGCATGAACTCGCGGCAGTAGGTGCTGGCGGAGGCGTAGGTTGGGTAGTGCGATTCGCCGGCTGTGACGGGCCGGTTCACGGCTTTGCAGAAGGATACCCTGACGTCGTATTGGCTGCAGTCGATACAGCGGCGGAGAACGGTGCGACAGGCCGGGCAGGTGGCCGTCTTGACGTCCACCTCCTGCACCTGCTTACACTTGGGGCAGGTCATCTTCACTTTACTCACCACCTTTCGCCATGGTATGCGGGGCGGCGAGGTTCCGATCGGCCTGCTCAGCCCGGGACACATGATCGTCACCCGGCTCGTCCCCATGCATCCTGGGGCAGCCTAGCAGCGAGATCGCTCCGGTTGGTCAGCAAGCCCTCCGCGCTAGCCTGGTTTGTCGCGCGGGGACGTCGTTCCATCCAGCGGCGCAAGTGTTGCGCTGGTCGTCTTCCGATAGCGCCCGGTCACGAACCGGTGCGTTTCGTCGTATACTTTGCGCAGTGCTAGGTCCTTCGACTGGCCGCACTCCAGCAGCGCAAAGTCGTCGTACCAGGCCAGAATCCCTGAATGGAGGTAGCCGATATCGACCCCGCCGTCGAGGTAGCGCAGGTACCGCTCCCGCCTCTCGTCGGACTTGGTCACTCTCCGGTCCATCTCCATCTCTACGCCCATGCGTTGGTCGAAGGCGAATTTCGCGGCCTCCCGGATGCGCTCGGGAGGCACTTCATAGAAGAAGTAGTTCGGCTGCTGGATGGCGATGTCGAATCCCAGTTCGCGCCACTTGCTGCCGCCCTCGCTACCGAAGTAAGGGATCCAGTAGAATGGCAGCAGTTGGCTTCCGACAAGGTTGGAGACGAGCTTGAGGAGCGGACGGTCCGGCTCGGGGGCCTCCTCTCTCACCCAGTAGAAGCCGGCGAGGCGAAGGTGCTCAAAGTGGCTGGAGGTCCACCGCCGCGAGACCTCTCGGAGGTACCACCGCACGGCAGCCGCGCGATCCTCGCAGCGGGAGAAGTCGAGCGACTTCCCGTCGAGATCGCCGAACTGGGTGGCGCGAGGGTCCGGGTATGGGATGCCGATGACCACGCGAATGGTGTGCGCGGGGTCGCTGAGAGCCTTGCTGGTGGCATCGACGGCCTTCTCAAGCTCAGCCATCTCGGAGAGCCCGCCGAACAGACGATTGTCGAGGTAGTAGCGCCAGTCCTCGGCAAGGCCCGGGCCATTGCCGTAGTTGGGCTCGAAGCTGCGCTGAGACTCGCCCGTAAGGGCGAGAATGAGAACGGTATCGAAGAACCAGTCGTCGGGAACGCCGTCGGCGTTGACGTGGGCAACATAGTATTTCAGGCGATCGGCCGTCCAGGCGGGCATGCCGCCGCTGTTGTAGAGAAGGATGATGCGGGAGGGCATCAGCCCACGCATGTCGGTATCCCACCACTCCGGGACGCCGAGCTGGGGCTTCCATCGAGTCGCGGCGAACGCGCCGCCCGGCGGTTGCCCCCAATGGACGCAACTTAGGGCAGCCGCCAGGACGACTAGCCAAGCGGCAATCCAGATACCCCTCGCCTTGAGGTGCGCGGCACGCATAGTGCAACCTCGACGGCTTGCTGAGGCGAGTGGAGCGCATTCCCCGGGATCGCGCTCCTGGGAAAGCTCCGCCTACCTCAGATTGTAGAAAACGTCCGGTCCGCCGAAGCGGGCCAGATCGTGCAGTTCTTCCTCGATGCGCAGCAGTTGGTTGTACTTGGCGACTCGATCCGTACGCGCCGGGGCTCCGGTCTTTATCTGCCCTGCGTTCGTCGCCACTGCGATGTCGGCGATGGTGGCATCCTCGGTCTCGCCGGAGCGATGGGAGACAACGGCGGTGTAGCTGGCCCGCTTCGCCATCTCGATGGCATCCAGCGTCTCGGTGAGGGTGCCTATCTGGTTGACCTTAATGAGAATGGAGTTGGCGACGTTGATCTCGATACCCTTGCGCAGGTACTCCGTATTCGTCACGAACAGGTCATCGCCGACGAGCTGGACGTGCTGTCCGATCTTCTTGGTGAGCAGCCCCCAGCCCTCCCAGTCGTCTTCGGCGAGGCCGTCCTCAATCGATACTATAGGATACTTATCCACCAGCGCGGCGTAGTAATCAACCATTTCGGCCGAGGAGTAGACCTTCCCCTCGCCGGAGAGGTTGTACTTGCCGCCCTCGAAGAACTCGCTGGCGGCGGGGTCCAAGGCGATGGAGCAGTCCGAGCCGGGCTGGTACCCGGCCTTCTCTATCGCCTGGACGATGGTCTGGATGGCGGATTCGTTGTTGGGGAGATTCGGCGCGAATCCGCCCTCGTCGCCCACGGCGGTGCTGAGGTTCTGCCCCTGGAGCACTTTCTTGAGGGCGTGGTAGACCTCCGTGCCCATGCGAAGGGCTTCAGTGAAGCTGACGGCGCCGACGGGCATGACCATGAATTCCTGAAGATCGACGTTATTGTCGGCATGCTTGCCGCCGTTCATGATGTTCATCATGGGGATAGGGAGCCGGCGGGCATTGCTGCCGCCCAGGTAGCGGTAGAGCGGCAGGCCGCACCAATTGGCCGCAGCCTTGGCGGTTGCCAGAGAGACGCCGAGGATGGCGTTGGCGCCCAGCTTGGCCTTGTTGGGCGTGCCATCGAGTTCGACCATGAGCTTGTCGATGGTCGCCTGGTCGGTGGCCTCCATGCCAGCCACTTCGTTCGCGATGACGTCGTTGACGTTCTCCACCGCGCGCAGGACGCCCTTACCGCCGTAACGTGCGGCATCGCCATCCCGCAACTCAACCGCCTCGCGGGTGCCTGTGGACGCGCCCGAGGGCACCGCGGCGCGGCCCATGGTTCCATCCTCCAGGTAGACGTCGACCTCGATGGTAGGGTTCCCGCGGGAGTCGAGTATCTCTCTGGCTACGACTTCCTCTATGTACATCACAGGCTCCTTAGGTAGATATCAGGCAGGAAGGGCCCCCGCGCTCATCAGGAGACCGGCCCTCAGCTATTCGCAGATTACGCAGATGGGGCGGATTATCCTCTCATGACTCTCGCTTCCAGCACCCCTGAGGCGCGAAGATCGGAGCCGGTCGCCCGGCTCCGATCCTGGATCGTGCGCCGCGGCACGTCTCCCGCCTAGCCCGAGGACCGGGCTGAACGGCCGCGGCAATCGCGTTGCAGCCTATGCAGTCATTCCTGATGGGCTTCGCCCATACTGCGTTGGGCGGAACCCATCAGTAGATGTAAGGTACCCCCGGCGCCAGCTCAGTCGGGCTGCCCGTCGGCCCGCCGTCTGAGCAGACGATGGTGTTCGGACCGGTGACCTCGATGCCACCGTTGATGCCGCTCTGCTGTCCCAATAGATTCGCCTTCACGCTCGCCAGGAACGCCTCCGAGTCATACCAGGCAGCATGTCCATCGGCGAAGCCGATGTTGATCCCGCCCAGGTGACGAGCGTACCGCTTGCGCAGCTTGACGTCCTTGAGGTAGCTGCCGTCGTTGGGGGCGTAGTACTCAAGACCGCACGACAGCGCTGACGAGCAGTTAACCCAATCGACCCAGCTGCAGTCGGGGATGGAGCAGGCCAGCATGCAAACATCGGGGTAGGCGATGGTGTAGTCCAGGTTCTCATTCACATGGGCGCCTCCATCGGCACACACCACCGTGCCGGAGGGGTCGTTGACACTCGATGTCTTCGTCTCCGCCAGTGGGATCTCACCCACGCCGATCCCCTGGATGAAGGCGGCGGTTTGCGCCTCCGCATCCTTTGATGCCGCCAGCGCTCCCTGGCGGATGGTGTCGGTGATCGCGCCTCCCCACCCCGTCGGCCATCCCCAGATGCACGGGCTGAGGTTGTAGTAGGCGTCACCCCAGCTCCCCTCGTTCTCCTTGAGGAACTGAAGCCATTCCGACACTGGGTAGATGAAGGTGGCGCCCTGGGTGGTTCTCGCACTCGGGCACTGCCAGACGTCCCGGTTCTTGACGTACTCGTCGAAGATCACGGGCCAGCGCAGGTATGGGTTGCCTCTTCGGTAGAGCCTGCAGTCCGTCGGCCCGTCGGAGGAGCCCCCGCCAGGGGACCCGGAGGCGTAGTCCGCTACCGCCTGGTTGTGCTCCTGTGGCGGAAACCGATCGTAGTCGGAGAGATACATCTGGACGGCAGTCGAGATGTTCTTCACATTCGACAGGCACTGGATCTTACGCGCCGATTCGCGGGCACGCGCGAACACGGGAAACAGCATCGCAGCCAGAATCGCAATGATCGCGATTACCACCAACAGCTCGATCAGGGTAAAACCGTGTGCTCTTCTTGTTCTCATGCCAGGCTTCCTCCAGGAATTTCTGTTCGCGATTCGCGCGACAGGTGCTCCTAGGCCGGGTAGTCTCGCTCTCACCTCCTCTCAGCAGCAGTTGGGACGCGCAAGGCGCGCGGCGCGAGGGACCAGGATCAGTCTTGTACGCGGCGCCGGCCCTGAGTGAGCCGGTAGCGTTAGCGTGAGTCTATCACGCCCACTTGCCACGCGTCATTGTACGCATGGCCGGAAATCCTGTACGAGAGAGGCCCAGAGGGAATCGCCGTCAAGGTGATGGTGAAGTCAGTCAGGGAAGCGCGCAGAAACGCGGGCTCAGGCACTATCGAGGCGGGCGGCGAGACCCGACGCGCGACGATGCGGCTCTGGCCCGAACCTGAGCACCGGGCGTCAACTGCCCTCGCTTCCGGTACTCGGCGGGAGTGCAGCCGAAATGTGGGACGAACTTGTGGTGCAGGTGACTCCCGTCAACGAACCCAGCACCGGTGGCAATGGTCTTGATCGGCAGATCCGTGCTCAGCAGGCGGATCGCAGCGTAGGTCAGGCGGGCCCGCGACCGGAACTCGCCATAGCTGAGGCCCATGGCCTGCCTGAACACCTCGTTGAAACGCGAGGCGCTCAGGCCGCACTCCGCGGCTGCTTCCCTGGACTCGATTCGACGAGTCAGATCCGAGTTGGCGAGAGCGACGGCCGGCGCGATGCGAGCCAGTATGTTGGCATTGATGCCGTCCGGGACTCCGAGTCTCGCCGGGGGATCCCACTCGCGCTTCAGAGTGACCAGCAGCCTGATAAGGGCCGCCCTTGCCATGGTCTCCCAGCCCGGCTTCTCGGCCAGGACTTCTTCGTGCACCTCCCAGGCGATGTCGAGCACCTTCGCCCGCATCTCCGGCGTCCTCACTGAGGGGCGGCGACTTGGCAGCACGGTGAACATGTCGAGAAGAGAGAGCCCGTGGCAGATGCCTTCTTCCAGCACCTCGGGGAGGAAGATGAACAGCACGTCGTTGACTCCCGGCGGGGGCATGCGCCAGGCGTGCGGCTCCCAACTCGAGCACAGCCAGACGTCACCAGGCTGGGCCGTGATCGCCACGTCTCCGAACTGCAACTCGGCCACTCCGGCAAGCATGACCCCCACATCCATGGCGCGATGGAGATGGACCTGGAAAGGCATGGGCGGACCGGCGCCAGCAAAGACCTGGAATGGGCTGGATGCGTCCAGGTGATGGTCGTACGGCTCAGCCATCACGATCCAGTCGGGCTGATCTGATGGTTTCTGGGTAGGCCTGGCCATACCGGTAGTTTACTACGGCATGACTGCTCAGTCTACACTTCGGTCAAAGGCGCACAGGGAGCACGGGGCCCTGCATTGCCGGTTCTAGAACCAGCGATGCTTGCGCAGCGCGGTGTCGCCGTCTGCCACCGCATGTTTCGCCTTTGGCGGGACATGCGGTGTGATCCTCTTCCTTGGGTCACAGGGCATTGTCGCGGTAGGGGCGCAATTCATTGCGCCCTGGGCGTGATGAATCACGCCCCTACCAGGCCATCGCCCAGCCTTTGGAGTCGCACCCCCGAACATGGGGGAACATGGGGTGTGACCCCTTTCCCTGGGTTGGGTCGGAGGCCGTTCCTATGTCATCCTTCGCCTCGCGCTGCGCGCTCACTCAGAATGACAGCAGCGGCCGCCCAGCCTTTGGGGTCACACCCGGGAACATGCAGTAGTTTGACACTCTAAGTTGACAACGGTATAATGCGCGGGACCGAAGCGAGCCCAACCCACACGGGGAAAGCCGTTTCGGAAACTTTTTTGCACGCCTCCTGCGGTGCACTGTGAAAGGCTCACTGTATGCAAGCCCGCCTGCGTTGGTGGCTGATCGCTATCATCGCGCTTGTCATAGCCTCGCTGGTCGGGGTTCTGGAGCCGATCAAGCTGCGCGATCGAAAAGACCCGGATACCGGGAAGCCGGTCCCTCCCGTGGACAGGATGGGGCCCTTCCGCTTCTACAAGCCCCACATCGGCCTGACCCTCGGTTTGGACCTGCGAGGCGGCATCCATCTGGTGCTGCAGGCGCAGCGAGAGGGCGTTTTCGACTACACCGTGCCGGAGCTGAGCGGAGCGAGAAGCGAGGCGGAGCAGACAGATACGTGGGAGAAGATCGTCGGTCTGCTGCCGATGGACAAGATCGGCACCGACAAACGCAACGTCGAACTCAAGAGGGAGGGCGCCGAAGTACGAGTGCGGACTCGGGTGAATGACGAAGCCGACATGCGTCGGCAGTCGAAGATCGTCACGGATCTGCTCACCGCGGCGTTTCCCAAGATACAGACCAAGAGCACAAAGGCCCAGTCCGTCTCCTCTGACGATCTGAAAAGCATCGTGCGAATCCTCGAGAACCGCATCAACGCGTTCGGTGTGGCGGAGCCGCTGATCCAGAGCCAGTTGCCGGACCGCGTGATCGTCGAATTGCCTGGGATCAAGGATCCCGAAAAGGCCAAGGAGATGATCAAGAAGACGGCCGTGCTCCAGTTCCGAGCGGTCCCGCGCAAGTACGCGTATGGTGACAAGGGGCCCGATGTCACCAAGGTTGACGGGAGAGACGTCTTCACCTTCTCCGAAGCAAGTGGCAAGGAAGCTCCCGTTTCGCAGGTGATCGACCAGTCACCGATAGTGGCCACGGGCCGCGATCTGCAGCCGGGATCGTCCCGCGTGATTTCGGTACCCGGTCAGCAGACGCAGGTTACGTTCGCCCTCCAGGGCGACGCCCGGAAGGACATGGAGACGTTCACCCGCGGCAACGTGCGCGCCTATCTGGCGGTGGTGCTGGATGGGCAGATGATCTCCTGCCCGGTGATCAAGTCTACCATCCCCGGGGAGGGCGTGATCGAGGGTGGTTTCGATCGTCCCGGCGGGCTGGAGGAGGCGCGCGATCTGAGCGTCCTGTTGAACGCAGGCGCGCTGCCGTTCGATCTGGAGTACGTCGAGAACCGGACCATCAGCCCCGAACTGGGCGAAGATGCCCTTCACAAGAGCCTGATCGCGGGCCTGATCGGGATGGTGATCGTGCTGTTGTTCATGATCGCCTACTATCGCCTGCCAGGGCTGCTCGCCGACATCGCGCTGGTGATGTACTGCGCCCTGCTCATGGGAGCGATCAAGCTGGTCGACCAGGTGCTGACCCTGCCAGGCATTCTCGCGGTGATTATCTCGATCGGCATGGCGGTGGACGCCAACATAATCATATTCGAGCGCCTGAAGGAGGAGATTCGCACGGGCAAGACGCTGCGCTCGGCCGTGGAAGCGGCTTTCAAGCGGGCGTGGACGGCGATTCTGGACTCGAACGTATGCAGCATTGGCACCGGTCTGGTGCTCTTCATCTTCGGCACCGGGCCCATCAAGGGCTTTGCCGTCGCTTTGATCATCGGAGTGGCAGTGAGCTTGTTCACCGCCGTAACGGTGACACGCTTGTTCATGAACATGGCGGTAGATTCAAGAGCGGCCCGCAACCTGGGGCTTTTCGGAGTGAGTTCTCAGGAAGTCCAGGGAACCTAGGGACAGCGAAGCCGGGAGAACTGATTTGGTAGACCTATTCCGCGGGCGAAAATGGGATCTGGTGCACCTGAGGAACCTATGGTTCACCATCTCCCTGCTCATCATCTTGCCGGGGGCCGCCTTCTGGGCCACGCGCGGACTCAACTACGGCATCGACTTCACAGGCGGCGGCCTGATCACCTACAAACTCGCGCAGGCGCTACCGCGTGGGGGTGAGCTGGCCGCCTTGGAGAAGGCGCGGGCGGCCATCGCCAGGACCGGCATCGAGGCCCGAGTCCAGGCGGCAGGCACGGCCGCCGGCAACGATCAGCTTCTGGTGAGGACCAGGAAGGCGGAGAAGAACGCCGACGCGGTCCTGACGGACCAGGAGAAGAAGATCGAGACGGCGCTGAATGCGGAGTTCCCGGGAATTCGACCCCTGGCGACCGACATGGTGACGCCGGTGGTGAGCAAGGACCTGCTGCGAAACGCGGTCTGGTCGGTGATCGCGGGCATGGGGTTCATCTTGCTCTGGGTCTGGGTCCGCTATCACGGATGGCAGTGGGGCGGGACGGCACTGGTGGCACTGAGCCACGATGTGCTGGTGCTGATCGGCGTGTTTGCGATGACCTACCGGGAGATCAACAGCCCCTTCGTAGCGGCGGCGCTCACGGTAGTCGGTTTCTCCGTCCACGACACTATCATCATCTACGACAGAATCCGCGAGAACCTGCGGCTCCGCAAGGGCTCGACCTTCGCGGAGACCTGTAACATTTCGTTGCTCGAAACCTTGGCGCGGTCCGTCAACACGGTGCTGACGGTAGAGTTCGTACTGGTCTCTGTCTACCTCCTTGGTGGCACCTCTCTGAGGGACTTCACCTTCGCCATGATCATCGGGGTCACGGTCGGGGCCTATTCCTCGATCTTCAACGCCAGTCAGTTGATGGTGGTGCTGAAGAACCGAGAGGAGCGAAGGCTGGCACAGCGCCGGGCCCAGGGCGGCCGGCCGGCGACGGCCGTCGCCGCGCGCGCGGCGCGCCCGGCAGCAGAGAGAGCATCCCGTTCGGCGCCCCAGGCGTCGAGGCGGGCTCAGGCGCCGCAGGCGAAGCCCGAGCCGGCGGTCGGAGCCGAGGCGGCGCTCGAAACCGCTGCCAGCGGAGGATTGGATTCCTCAGAGGAGCGAACGCCGCGTGATGCGCGCAGGAAGCTGAAGGCTGGGCGCAAGCGAAAGAAGCGGTTTTAGCCCAGCGGGCCGCGGGGAATCGTCATGACACTGGAACAACTGGGCGGCTTTCGGGCGCGGCCCGCGCCGCCGGAGGTTCCGGGCTTCGACAAGCAGCGCGCAGCCCGCGCCTCCATCGTCTCCAACGTCTGTCTAACCGCCTTCAAGCTCGTGACCTGGGCCGTTACGGGCTCAGTCAGCATTCTCTCCGAGGCGCTTCACTCGGGGCTCGACCTGGTCGCTGCGGTGATGGCCTTCCTGGCCGTGCGCACCTCTCGCTACCCGGCTGACGCCGACCATCAGTTCGGCCATGGGAAATTCGAGAGCCTGTCGGGGTTGGCCGAAGGGGCGCTGATCCTGGTGGCGGTGGTACTGATCGCCTGGAGCGCCATCCACCGCCTGATGTTCGTCCACCCCGCTTTGATCCACCCTGGCCTGGGCGTGATTGTGATGTCCGTCTCGGCCGTGGTGAACGTCTTCATCTCCCGCATGTTGTTCCGAGTGGCGAAGGCCACCGATTCGGTGGCCCTGAGCGCAGATGCCTGGCATCTGCGCACCGACGTGTGGACATCGGTGGGAGTGCTGGCGGGCATGGCGACGATCGCCTTTGCCCGGCTTGCGGGCCTGCACCACATGGACATCCTGGACCCGATCATCGCGCTGGGCGTGGCGGCTGTGATCAGCAAGGCGGCCTGGGACATCATGGCGCAGTCTTGGGGGCACCTGGTGGACCGCTCGCTCCCGTCTGATGAGGTTAGCCTGATCGAGGACCTGCTGAAGGAGCACTATCCAGAACTCGCAGGATACCACCAGTTGCGCACCCGCAAGGCCGGGCCGCAGCGGTACATCGACCTCCATCTCGTCGTCCCAGGGGAGGAGTCAGTGGCGGACGCGCATCTCCTCTGCGACCATCTCGAGAGCGACTTGAGGACGCTGCTGCCCCAATCGGAGGTGCTTATCCACGTGGAACCGCAAGGAAGCGATGGCTGACCTGCGGCTTAGCCTGACAGGCTGCCGTTGGGTTCTGAAGCCGGCCGATGAGGCCGCAGTGGTGACGCTCTCCCACAAGCTCGGCCTCAGCCGCATCACCGCTCGTGCGCTGCTCTGCCGGGGAGTGACTACCCCTGATGAGGCAGAGCGTTTCCTCAACCACGACCTTTCCGGCATTCTCGACCCCCTCGCCATGAAGGACATGGATCGCGCAGTGGCCCAGGTCGAGGAGGCGATGGCGCAGAGCAAGCTGATCCGTATCTACGGGGACTATGACGTGGACGGGGTGTGCGCGACGGCGCTGCTGGTGCGGGCGCTCCGAGGGTTGGGCGCGAACGTTGATTGGTATATTCCCCACCGGCTGGATGAGGGCTATGGGGTCAACGAGGAAGCGATCCGGCAGGCGAAGGAGGAGGGTGTCGGGCTCCTGATCACCGTGGACTGCGGGAGCACCGCGGTGAGGGAGGTGACGCTAGCGCGGGAGCTTGAACTGGAGGTGCTCGTCACCGACCACCATCAGCTCCGTGCTGAACTGCCGCCGACGGTGGTGCTGAATCCCTGGCGGCAAGACTGCGGCTATCCCTTCAAGGAACTGGCTGGAGTTGGGGTGGCATTCAAGCTGGTTGCCGCGATCGCGCGGGCCCGTGGGCTGCCAGAGAGAGCGGAGCTGCGCTTCCTCGATCTCGTCTGCCTGGGGACCGTCGGCGATGTGGTCCCGCTGCTCGGGGAGAACCGGCTGTTTGTCAGGCACGGCCTGCTGCAACTCCCGAAGTCGAAGAAGGTCGGCGTGTTGGCGCTGCTGAGCGCGGCGGGGATGAACGGGGCGATTGGGGCGCGGCAGGTAGCTTTCGGGCTGGCGCCGCGGATCAACGCGGCGGGGCGGATGGAGCACGCGCAGGAGGCGGTGCAGCTCCTGCTAACCCAGGACCGAGAGGAGGCGGCGAAGCTGGCCGCGCACCTGTGCGCGCAGAACGACCGGCGACGGGAGCAGGAGCAGCAGACACTGGCGGAGGCCGAGGAGATGGTCGCCAGTGAGGTGGACCTGAGCCGGGAGAAAGTGATCGTGCTCGCCTCGGAGAGTTGGCACCCAGGGGTGATCGGAATCGTGGCCTCTCGCCTGGTGGATCGCTATCACCGCCCTGCGCTGCTGATCGCAGTGAGCGAAGGACAGGGAAAGGGGTCGGGACGAAGCGTCCCGACGATGAACCTCTGGGCGGCGCTCAACGAGTGCGCCCCCTTGCTCACTCGCTTCGGCGGGCATCACTACGCGGCCGGGTTTGGCGTGGCGGCGGAACAGGTAGGGGAACTGCGGCGGCGCATCAACGAGGTGGCCGACTCCATGCTCAGCATGGAGGACCTGGTGCGGGAGATCGGAGTGGACGCGGAGGCCGGCTTCGTCGACCTGTCGATGGAGGCGGTGACTGAGCTGGGCAAGCTGGAGCCATGTGGGATGGCGAACCCCGCCCCCTTGCTGATGGTGCGACAGCTCGAGGTAGTCGAGGCGACTCAGGTTGGCAATGGCTCGCACCTGTCTTTCCGCTTGAGGGAGCAGTCGGGACAGGTGATGGACGCGGTATGGTTCGGACGGGGAGCGCTGGCCGAGTCGATGCCCGCGGGGACGATGGTAGATATGTGTTGTCGGCCGCGGCTGGATGAGTGGCATGGGAATGCCAGAGTCCGGCTGTATGTGGAGGACATGAGGTTGGCGGAACAGCAGTGACTGTGAGCAGAGAGGGCGCCCGGTAAGTGTCGGGACTGACAAAGGACAAGCTGGCAACGAGCCTGCCTGCGCTCATCGAGCGGGTGGCTGCTTACACCCCCGAGCTCGATCGAGACCTGTTGACGCGCGCCTACGAGTTCTCCACGGAAGCGCACGCGGGACAGAAGCGTCTCACCGGCGACGAGTACATCACCCATCCCCTCGCGGTGGCGTCGCTACTGGCCGAGCTCGAGATGGATCAGGTGACTATCGCGGCGGCGCTGTTGCACGACGTGGTCGAGGACACCGGGCACGACTTGGACGAGGTCAAGGCGAAGTTCGGCGAGGAGGTCGCGTCGCTGGTGGCCGGCGTGACGAAGCTGCGCCGGATTCAGTTCGACACCCGCAAAGAGCACCAGGCGGAGAACCTGCGACGGATGCTGCTGGCGATGGCGAAGGACCTGCGGGTGATCCTGATCAAGCTCGCAGATCGCCTCCACAACATGAGGACGCTGGCGCCGCTGCCCAGCGATCGGCGGCGCGAGGTGGCGCAGGAGACATTGCAGATTTTCGCTCCCATCGCTCACCGGCTGGGGATCTGGCGCTACAAGTGGGAGCTTGAAGACCTGGCGCTTCGCTATCTGGAGCCCGACAAGTACCATGAAATCGTGCGGGCGGTGGCGCGCAGCCGGGAGGAGCGATTGGGGGTCATCCAGCGCTCCATCGCACAGCTCAAGGCGCGGCTCGAATCGATGGGGATCGGGGCCGAGATCGAGGGCCGACCGAAGCACTTCTACAGCATCTACCACAAGATGCAGACGCAATCGGTGGACTTCGACCAGATCCTCGATCTCGAAGCGATCCGCGTGGTCGTGAACACCGAGCCGGAGTGCTATACCGCGCTGGGCGTGGTCCACTCGCTGTGGCTACCTCTGCCCAACATGTTCACAGACTACATCGCCAAGCCGAAGTCGAACATGTACCAGTCATTGCATACGAAGGTGGTGGGGCCGCACGGGGAGCCGATGGAGGTGCAGATCAGAACCTGGGCGATGCACCGGCGGGCAGAGTATGGAGTGGCATCGCACTGGCGGTACAAGGAAGGGCGGGCCGGCGACCTGGAGGCGGACACGAAGCTCTCCTGGCTGCGTCAATTGCTCGATCTGCACAGCGATCTACGCGATCCACAGGAGTGGCTGGAGTCGCTGAAGATCGACCTGTTCAAGGACCAGGTCTTCGTGTTCACCCCCAAGGGCGATGTGATCGACCTGCCGGCGGGATCGACCCCGGTTGACTTCGCCTATCGCATTCATAGCCAGGTGGGGAACACCTGCGTCGGGGCAAAGGTTAACGGGAAGATGGTCCCCTTGAGCTACGTGTTCGAGAACGGCGACGTGGCCGAGATCATCACCACCTCTCGCCCCGGCGCCAGGCCGAGTCTGGACTGGCTCTCGTTCGTGCAGACCTCGCAGGCGAAAAGCCGGATCAAGTCGTGGTATCGCCGGGAGCAGCGGGATGAAAGCATCGCACGGGGCCGGGACAA
>Ga0315273_10004464_pt1 | contig 17151 bp, 14 predicted proteins | sample YL17G02_0_MG_FD_205753 | JGI IMG/M metagenome (GOLD analysis project Ga0315273, IMG submission 205753) | Sediment microbial communities from Yellowstone Lake, YNP, Wyoming, USA - YL17G02_0 | ecosystem: Environmental > Aquatic > Freshwater > Lake > Sediment | place: USA: Wyoming | collected... | reverse complement strand
GGACGCGGGTTCGACTCCCGCCACCTCCACCAGACGTGACTGCATGTAGAACCGGGGAGAAGAGCTCCTCGGTTCTGCTTTCCTCGATCGGTAGCCTGTACTGAATCTCGACTCTGTCTGCGGTGGCCACGATCGGGCCGAATACGTGGCATGTGCTGCGCCCAATGAAGCGCCAAGCCCACACCTCTCGAGCTGCAACCACGTGCCGGTCGCCGAGCGGCTCAAGACGTGTTTGCGGCTCTTCTCGGCTTCCCCAGCCTGTAGTAGCCCAGCGCGCATAGAAGCCCAGCGAGACCGACGATATCCCATGCAAGCACCGCTGTTCCTGAGAAGCCACTCAGCAGCAAACCGCCCAACACGGGCGCGAGGCCGTACCCCATCAACTGAACGGAGAAGAACAGCCTCATGTACCTCGCCTGTCCATCAGCAGGGGCGAGACTCGTTGCAGTCGAGAGCAGCGCTGGCACAAGAAGTGTCTCGCCCAGAGTCAGAATCACGGTGGATGCGGCCAGCGGCCACAAAGAGCGAGCGAGAGCCACAGACAAGAAGCCGACCGAGATGATCAGCATGCCGAGAACCCGCGCCGTGTCCGGCGTCAGTCGCCTTGTGATGGAGGTCAACGGATACTGGAACAGGACGATCCCTAGGCCATTCATGCCGAAGAGGTATCCGAGCTGGGTCTTCGAGACCCCTATCCGTTCAACAGCGTATATGCTGAATGTCACCCCAAACTGCGCGAATACCGTATACGCAGCCAGGGTCAGACCGTAGAACCAAAGGGATTTTCGATCGCGCACGATTGCAGCCAATCCTGGCCGCCATGTTTGTCCGTCACTCTTCGATGGGAGTGTCTCGTCAAAGAACAGGGTGGCCAGAATGGCGGCAAGAACATATGTCAAGGATAAGATCGCGTAGAGAAGTCCGTATGAGATATCTGCGAGGCATCCGCTGGCCACGCTCCCGAGAATGAAACCGAGATTGAGTCCAATGAACAGGATGACAAAGACGCTATTCCGTGCAGTACTATTTCTAACCTGAGCTGCTTGTGCGTTTGTGGACGCCCTGACTGCAAAAGCTGCCGGCACTCCTGCGGTGAAGAAAGCCGCGGCAATGAAGGGACTCGCACCATGGTAAGAGCAATATGCGACGAGGAGGAAGCCTACGGTCCCTACCACCAGGTATGCCAGCAAAGCCCTCTTCTCCCCGACTCGCGTTGCGAATACCCCCATGGCAACTATGGCAATGGCTGCGATCATGAATGACACAGTCATCACGAACCCCGCAACGGCCTCTGACACACCGGCGTCCAGAAGGTAGAGGGCGAAATAGCTCCTGGCGCCAGCAAGGCCCATGGTAGATAGGGCTATAAGGAAGAACGCCAGCCAAGTCGATCGCTCGAAACGCCGCCAAAATCCAAGACACCTATGGCTCACGAATGACAAGATCTGCCTGCCCATCTCCATGCCCCTGCGTCCTCAGCATCCCGCTCCGGTCGCCGTTCAGCTTTCAGACCCTTTCCTGAGACGGGTCGCCAAGTCTCCCGTGATGCTTGGATTGCCCGAATCAGCGGAATACACACGCACACAGTCGGAAGACAGCACCGCATGGGCATGTGAGTCTTCTTGCAGAGGCTCCGCAAGCAGACTCTCGAGAGCTTGCCGCGTCGCGCAGCGCAGCTTCAGTCATGCCACCTCGCCCAGTCTCCCCACGCCTCACCGTACGGGCGAAGACCGAGGGCCTCGGGGCTACACGGGGGAGGCAGTAGCGCATTGCTTACCTGCTCTGCGCGAGCTTGTGCTTGGGCGTAGTACGTAAGGGCTTGTGCAAGCAGAAGTAGCGCTCTATTCCCGCTCGCAAGCATCCCATCATCGCTGCTGCCATTGCCTCTGTAGTAGTCATTGTTAGCCACACTCAGGAGATCCCGTAACACCCAGTAGACCGGCCCACTCTCCCCCAGCCGCGTCAGCAATCGGTGGGCTGCCGCAATCGACTCAAGTGCTGACTCCCTTCCCGCGTGCACGACTGCATGCGGGCTTTCCGCGAGCTGGATCCGGTAGAAACTGTGGGTGCCATCGATCTGGAACCAGCGTCCATCCACAGGCCCCATGGGGTGGGCCATTCTCCCGGCAGGTCCCGTGCAGACGAGAATGGCTCCGTTGTCTCCGTCGTCCGGCGTGGCGATTCCCACAAATGCATTGGCCAGGTTGCAGATCTTCTGGTCCCAGTCTCTGCCCAGCGTCTCGTGATAGGCTGCGACCGCGGGGTAGTCCAGCGGATATGCGGGTTCACGGCCGGGGAAGCGCCACATCATCTTCGCGAACTCCACGTCTACTTGCCCATGGTAGTTGTGCAGCATGTTCCACATTTCGAGGTTTCGCGGGATACTGCTTATTGTTGACTCCCTACTTACCCAGCCTCCATGCTCGACAAACGTTGAGCCTCGAATGCTGTCTCGCAGCTCGTCGCTGAAGAAGCTGTTGGACGAGTACAGGAAGTCCCGTTCCCCGTGATCCCCAGGTTTCCTGACTGCTGCCGCAAGAGCAGTTCGCTCAACGACCAGGGCGTTCCCCTGGACGTCCGAAAAGTGGATGCCATTGAGATCGCAGGGCCACGAGACGAATACGTCGCTCGCCCGCTCCGCAGAGTCTGCTACGCGCAGCAAGTGCTGTACGGCACACGGGTAGGGGACCCCGTATTCGTAATCGGAGGAGCGAGTCGGGAAGTCCCCACCTGCGCCGACGAAGACCCCTCGGTTGTTGATTGCGGCCTTCTGCGCGAGCCACCCCGCCGTCGCAAGCGTAATGTAGTTGCAGCCATTCCGGGGGAAGGCAACAATCGCCACATGGAAGTCGAACACGCCGTCCCCACTGTCACAGCCGATGTGCTGACGATTCGTCGTTGCTGAACCCCACGCTGACCATTGGGAGCACAGTCCCCTGTGTTCGCCCAATCGTGATGTCCCAATCCGACTGGAGCGAGCAGCAGATGGGGGGCGGAGTCTGCTGAGATTGAAGTCGCAGTTGATGAGCAAGGCGTCTGTGTACGACACTCTGAAGCCAGCAACATCTGCGCCATCTGCAACGCCGTGGATCATCTCATCGGCTTCGGGAACGTGATCCTGGATGTGCTTCGCGAATCTTCCCAGCATCTGAGCTATATCGTCGTGCCCGTATCGCGCAAGTGCATTCGCCCAGGTTTGGTCCTTCACCCTATCGATGTACTTGCCCGCTTGATATCCATACTGGAAGCCCATCTGATAGTCACTCCCAGACAGAAGCACAACGGGCATGATGCTCGGAGGCACTACCGACGAAGGGCTTCCTCTTCTCATGTGGCTCATAGGAGGAATCCGGCCTTGTAGGGATCCATCCCCTCCAGGACCGCCTGATACGTTCCAGTCACATGGGCGGTAGCCCTCAACTCCGAGATTATCGCCTGCAGTCCGCCCACGACTGTCTCCTCAAGGACCCGCACTCTGTGCTCGCTGCCAATCCATGCGTTGCGAATGACCATCTCTCCACCGGGGCGGAGATCACCGTGGCTATAGGAGACGGCCGCACGAGCGGCGCTCATTGTCCCTGCGGGAGAGCGGCAGGTGGCGTTCGTGCCGTATACGTTCGCGACCCTGTAATCAACGCCCGTCTCCGGGCTCCTTTCGTAGAAGGTGACGAGCGCGACACCAGAGAGCTTTGGAGTAAGCGGATGTTCTACTCTGACTTCTTGGTTTACGGCGCGAAGAAGCTCCATGCCCACACTCAGTACCTCGCGCATGTTCGCGCGGGAGAGTCCTATGCCCAGTCGGCGAGCATCCACGAACCCATACCAGAGGCCGCCGAAAGCGATGTCCATGGTAACCTCACCTCGAGAGGGCGTTCGAACTACCGCAGTCTGGGCGAAGAACGCCGGAACACTCCGATATGCGATCGTGCCAACGGCGCCGTTGCGGACTTCGACCTTGACCTCGACCACTCCCCCATAGGTATCGAGGTGAATCTTCGTGACTGGCTCAACGCGTGGGACCATGCCGGTCTCGACGAGAGCCTTGCCGAGACTGAAGGTACTGTCACCGCACATCTCGAAATACTGTGTCGCCCCCGCAAAGATGACCCCGAAGTCGGCAAGGCTTGAGGTCGGAGGCACGAGAAAGGCTCCAAGCATGTTCTCAAAGCCACGAGGTTCCTGAAATAGGGCCGTTCGCCACGTGTCAAAGTGCCTCTGGAAGTAGTCGTACTTCTCGGCCATCGTTGCGCCCGGAACGGGCGGGATGCCACCCAACACAATGCGTGTTGCCTCACCACACGAATGGGTGTCGATGCACTGAACGACCATCTCCGCGTTCATTCCTACACCTCCCGATCTTCGCACTCAGTCTCCCGCGCCAGACGCTGGCGCGAGAGGCACTCGCAAAGCTGATCGACACAGCCTTGGTATGACCTGCCTTCCCGATCTCTCATCGCCTGCCGAGCGCGCAGCCAGCGCCTACTGGAAGCTGATCCCAACTCCTGTTCACACGACCCGCACCATTGCGCGGCTCTCCCTGTCTTGGCTTGGCTATCGCCGCAATGTAGGGTCAAGGACGTCTCGCAGACCATCACCAAGGAAGTTGAAGCCCAAGACCGATATCATGATTGCCACGCCAGGAAAGATAGACAGCCACGGGGCAATCTCCAGAAACAACCTTGCCTGACTGAGCATGGCGCCCCACGAAGCGGCAGGGGGCTGGGCACCAAGACCAAGGAAGCTCAGAGCGGCTTCGGCAAGGATCGCGCCGGCGAACATGACACTGGCCTGGACCACGAGTATTGCGGTAGAGTTCCGAAGAATATGAAAGACGATGACCCGAGTGCGGGAGCAGCCTATCGCTACAGCAGCTGACACGTAGTCCATTCCTGCAACCGAAATCGCCTGCGACCTCGTCAGACGAGCGAGTCTTGGGATGCCTGTTATGCCAATGGCGATCATCGAGTTCGTTAGGCCGGGACCAAGCACGGCGACAATCACAATGGCCAGAAGAATGGGTGGGAAGGAGAAGAGAACATCCATGGTGCGCATGATCGGGTTGTCAAGCCGCTTGCTGCACCCAGCGATAAGGCCCAGTGGCGCGCCAATAGCCAGGCAGATGGCAACAGACATCATGCCTACATAGAGCGAAACCCTGGAACCGTATATGACCCGCGCCAGCACATCCCTCCCATAGTTGTCGGTCCCGAGTAAGTGCTGTGCCGACGGAGGACTCAGCATCTCTCTCGAGTTCATCCTGTATGGGTTGTACGGCGCGATGAGTGGCGCAAGAACTGCCGCCATGGTGACAAGCCCAACAAGAACGCCGCCCCATAGGCCTACGCGTGTCCCTATGAGCAATCTCCTAAGAACCCCAGCCCCCTTCCTAGTCATAAGCGAATCCTTGGGTCGATCCAGGAGTAGAGGACGTCCGTAATCAGGTTGATTGCGATGAAGCAGCCTGACAGGACTACAGTGGCCCCCTGTATCACAGGGTAGTCCCGCTGATGTATCGCTGTCACAAGGAGTCTACCGACTCCCGGTACTGCCATCACTTCCTCGAGCACGATCGTCCCCCCGAGCAGCACGCCTATGTCTACGCCGATGAGTGTGACGATAGGCAGAAGAGCGTTTCTTAGGGCATGCTTGTAGACGACGTCCCTCTCTCGCAGCCCCTTCGCCCTCGCGGAGCGAATGTACTCCTGGTTCAGGACCTCAAGGACGGAGGATCGCGTCACCCGCATGATCTCCGCCATACTCACAAAGGCTAGGGAGAACGCGGGCAGAGCTACCACCCGCAGGTTTGTAAGGGGGTCTATAAAGAAGGGGACATATCCTATAGGATTAAATCCCCTCGCTACAATAGAGAGAATAATCAGAAGCATGCTACATAACCAGAAACTCGGAATGGAGAGGCCGAGTAGCCCTAGCGGCTGGATGAGCAGATCGACAATCGTGTTGCGTCTTCTTGCCGCCGCAATTCCCAGCGGGATACCGCACAGCACCGCCAGGAGTTGTCCCAACAGGACGATCTCAAGGGTGGCTGGCAGTTTAGAGATGATCTGCTGCAGAACTGGGGTACCTGTGCGAAAGGAGAGACCGAGGTCTCCCCGAACCAAACCCGAAATCCAGTCCCCATACTGAACATGGAGGGGGCGCCCGAGGCCAAAGAACTCCCGCAGCTGCTCCCGCTGAAAGGAGGAGCCAACGCTTGTACTAAAGAGAATGTCGACTACATCAGCCGGCACCATCCTGACTAGGAAGAAGATGATAGACGCGACCAGAAGGATGAGAATGAGTGACCACACCAAGCGCCGGGCGACATACGCAAGCACCTCATCGACCTCCTGCTCCGTCCTTCTTTAACGGCATCGCGCAACCCGCGGCCGAACAGTGCCTATTGATACAGCGCAGGAGTCAGACCCTGGCGCAGTTCCAACTGTGTCGGAGTTCTGACTCCTGCGGTCACAAGACGTATCTTCTAGTTCTTTCTAGTGCTCAGCTAGCCAAACGTCTGCCAGATAGAAGCGCTTTGCGTCCGGTGTTCCGTGGAAGCCCATCACGTAGTCGCGCATCCCATACTCCTCTGTGCCCGTGGCAATGAAGATGATGGGACCTTCCTCCGCGGTGAATCCTTGGAGTTCGTCGTAGACAACTTTGCGCTCGGCAGGGGCGACAATTGCCAGCCCAGCCTCTGTTAGCGCATCCATGACCGGGTTTTCGTATTGGCTTGCGTTACCTGATGACGTGGAGTGGAAGCGATCATAGAAGTAGAAGCTCGGATCGTTGGCTCCTGCAATCAGTATCGAGATCATGTCGAACTCGCGCTTCACCCAGTAGTCGATGAGCACGCCCCACTCGACGACGTTCAATCTCACATTGATGCCGATTTCCCGCAGTTGTTCCTGAACCACTTCGGCAGCCTTGACCTGCAGCGGATATTCCGGAGATGTATCGATGGTGAGGTCGAAACCAGTCGCATAGCCGGCCGCAGCAAGAAGGTCTTTCGCCATGGCGATGTTGGGAGCGTCTTTGTAGAACGGCAGCTCCGAGATCGGCAGCGCATACTCGACCATGCCGGGCGCGAGCGGGCCGGAGGGCTCGCCGCTGCCTACGAGCGCCAGGTCGATGATGGCCTGACGATCTAGAGCCACAGTGATCGCTTGCCTGACCCTCACATCATCCAGTGGCGTGCCGCTCTTGCAGTTGACCCACAGGGTGTATCTGTCGGTCGTCATCTGCTGCATCGTCTTGATCCCCACATTCCCTTCGAGGATCCGCAGTACTGTAGGGTCAATCCAGACTGCCCAGTCCACTGCGCCGGTTCTGAGGGCTGTGATCCGCGTCACGGCGTCGGGGATGATGGAGATGAGTATCTCGTCAAGGTAGGGTTGGCCCTCGACGAAGTAGTCCTCGTTCCGGACTAGTCTCATACTCTCTCCGGGCTTGTACTCCACCATCTTGAACGGTCCTGTCCCAACCATCACGCTCTGGAGGTCGCCGTGCTCCTCAACTACCTCCTTCGGCACGATCGCTGCCCAATAGGACGCAACGTACCAGAGGAACGGTGCGTGAATCCGCTCGAGTACAATCTCGAATACGTATCTGCTCGGAGTCCGCATTTCCTTGACCGTCGAGAACCGGCTAGACCACGAACTGCCTAGCTGGACGATTCGTTCGATGCTGTACTTGCAGTCCTCTGAAGTCAGCTCACGGCCATTGTGGAACTTTACACCCTGGCGTAGATTGAAGGTATAGGTGAGTCCGTCGTCAGAGACTGACCACGATTCTGCCAGCGCTGGCTTCAGGACAAGGTCATAGTCATACGTTAGGAGACTAGAATATACAAGACAGAAGAAGTTCTCAGACGCCTGCGCTGTGGCAATATGCGGATCCAGGCCAATTGCATCGCCTTCAAACGCACAGCGCAATGTCCCACCCCTCACAGGAGCTTCCTCGCCGAACATCTCCAAACTGATCAACGAAACAAGCAACACCAGAATGCCCACTAGTACAAGGCCTAGTTGCTTCCGTCCTAGCACCGCGCACCTCCTTGTGACACACAACGATCGGATGACATTCCCCACGCCCTACCCGTACACTCATCACCTCCCTTGATCCGCTAGCGCCCCAGTGCAGGGACTCCGATTCTTGCTACCATCTCACCTTCATGAATTGCACCATACGCGATAAGGGTCATGAGGTAGCCATCCACAGGAGCCCTGACGATCTCCGCAACATGACCAAACGGCGTGAGGATTGTGACAATGGAGTCCCCAGAATGAAGGAAGTCGCCTGGGACGACATGTTGGCGCACCAAGCCGCCGCGGTCGTTCCTCACATAGACCACTTCTTCCAGGACAATCTGAGGGTTCTTCTGTGGGGGAGAGCCACGCAAGACGCCTAGGTGGCGAAGGACGTTGCGCACGCCCTCGGAGCCGACCCTTACGTGCTCGTCACGCACTGGCTTCTCCTCCACAAGCTCCAGCCCCAGCGTGGGTACACCATGCACCGCGCCCAACATGTGTGGCATGTCCACCTGTGCGTAGACACCACGCTGTGTCATGGGGTCCCATTCGGTCTTCTCCCGTATGACGATGTGGGTGCCAAACACAGCTGCAGCTTCTAAGGCCTTCTGTGCCACTTCGCCGAAGGATTCCGGGGCCACAAAGGCATGAGCCGGTCCAACATGCGTATGGCTGCACGTGTGAAGATCGAAGGCAAATGCGGCATCCGTGTCTAGGACGAGTCTCTGAAAGAGGAAGTGCGCAATGCGAAACGGCGGCCCTCCGTGCTCATCTCCCGGGAAGTCACGATGCAGGTTGTAGCCCTCCTCGTCATTCAGTGTCACGTTGCGCTGTCGGTCTCTGAATGCTGGTATGCTCTGGATGGGGGCACAGATCACTCTGCCGCAGACATCGACTGGTTCCAGCTTTGCGATTACGTCGACTGCAGCAAGAATGCTTGTGTACTCAGTTCCATGCGCACCGGCCCCGATGAACACCGTCGGTCCCTCTTCCGCACCGTTGATGACTGCCACGGGTATGCGCACGTCGGTTGTGTCGTTGAGTTCCAACACCTTTAGCCAGATCTCCGCCTTGGAGTTCTGAGCTACTTCATACCCCGCGACGCTGAATCGCTTCGACATCGCTTCCTCCCGCTACAAGATGTGCCGCCTTCTTCTTCAGTCGGTTTCTGTCGCGTCGTAGATTGCGAGGCATCGTGATCTCGGGAACGCACGGCAATTCAATGTCCAGAGCGGCACAAGCACACCCGCAGCATGTTGCCCCTGCTCTCGAAGTTGCCGAATCAGGAGAAGCCCTTTGTCCCCGTTCACACCGCTATCCATCAGCCGAGACCAACGGCCGCCAGTCGACCGGTGCGCCTATCACCCGGTCCACTCCTATCACCCGGTCCACTATAGAGGGTTGTGGATCCTGAGACAAGTGCCTGGGAGAATAAGTGGTTGACGCTTGAACACTGCAGGCCGTACACTGGTTGACTGGTGTGTCAGCACATGAGAGGCTGGAGGGAGGTGTATGGATGGTTGAGGAGCGGGCTGTGGACAGCTTTGAGAGGATCCCTGAGCCAAAGAGAAAGAGCGTGCGCATTGCTGAGCAAATCCTGCAGCAAATATCCAGTGGAGCGTACCGGGTGGGTGACTTGCTCCCATCTGAGCGTGACCTCGCGGCCAGGATGTCCGTGAGCCGGAACGCAATTCGCGAGGCTCTTTCTGCTCTGCAGATAGCCGGAGTTGTCGATATCCAGGTCGGGATAGGGACGTGTGTTGTTGCGCCTCAGCCGAAGCTCGGAAACCTTGCGACCGCCATTGATTTCGCGCGAATTGACATCATGCAGATTTGGGAGGCCCGGAAGGAAGTCGAAACCGCTCTTTTTCGCGTGGCCGTCGGGAGAGTCACTGAAGAACACCTTGCGGAAGCCGGCCGCGCTCTCGAGGCCATGAGTTGCGCCGTTCGCGCTAGCGATGTCAATCAGTACTTGCAGGCGAATGACCTCTTTCACCTGGCCATCGCTGACACCGCGCAGATCAGTCCGCTCAGGAGAGCTGTTGAGGATCTCATGCAGTCTACGACTGTTCACCTCCTTGAGGACGTGAACCGTGGGTATGCCTTCGCAAATCTGGAGGAGTCGCTGGGAGAGCATGCCGCGATCCTGGAGGCCCTCCGCACACGAGACGTGGAGGCGGGTGTCAGTGCTATCTCCAGGCACTTCGACGGGCTCCGAGCGTATCTTGAGCAAGTGAGGCTCTACTGACGTAGCTGGAGGGACTGGGGCACGCATGGCAGGGGGCGCTAGCGGTGGGAGTGCAAACGACGGCTAAATGGAGTGTCAAGAGGCGGACAGCCCGAGGAATCAGTGTGACGGTGCGCTTGCCAGCACCGGGGCAATGCGAGTTGTCATGTAGGGCCCTCTGCCATGGAGGATGAGTTGGAATGCTTTCAGGGGTACCAGGCGAGGTTCGAGTTTACGTGTTTCAACAACCCGAAGGCCTTCGCAGAGCACTTGGCTCGCCATGCGTGCTGTATCGCTCAGCTGAAGCTCAGCCAGACGGCATCTCTGTTGGTGAGCGTAGTCGGTGCCCCGAGTTGCGTAGCATGAGCGCGTTCAGCACGACGAGGGCGCGCATTGGGGCGGCGATTTGTGCCTCAGAATCGGAGGTCTCAGTTCAGCTGAGCATCCGCGGCAGCTTTGCTGAAGTGCATGTAGCAGTTCGAGGACGGCCGACCAGAGGTGTGCCATAGGCCGTGTGGCGGACTCCTTCCTGGAGGCCTTGCGCTTCTGGGCGCTGGAGTCTCGTGACTTGAACACTGGACAAGCGTGCACGGTGTTGCGGTTACGGATTCGTGGTTCGGCGACACCGGCGCTGGCCCGTCATGCCGGCCCAAAGGCAGCTCTTGTCACGAGCATGAGTGCCCTGCAGCAATCGACGAGCACAACAAGGCGCTCCCTCTGGGTGTGGAGTTGGGCGGCACTGGTAACGGCCTGCGATCGGGGTTTCCCGGAGGCATCGCCTGTGGAGTCGTCGACAGCTTTGGAGTGATGGCATGGACGTCCGAGTCGGGACAGATGGAAAGTCAGATTGCCTCGTAGCCGCACGGAGGACAGCCCGAGGATCGGTGTCTATTGACACAGCAAATCGGGATCTTGTGGAGGCTGGAATCCGAGCGATCGCCGAAGCCACGCTTCAGGCTCTGGGAGCACCCGCGGTGATGCTCGAGATCCGAGACCAAGGCGCTCTCGACTACGTCCTGACGGCGCGGAGATCGAGACTGCTGTCCGAATGATTGTCTCAGAGGCGAAACCTGTCAGAGTGGAGCCGGCTGCACGAGTACCGGCAGATGCCTATCGCCCGTGTCGGAGTCGGCTCTACACGGCGGGCAATAGCCCGCGGCTGCTCGCAGGCGTAGACAGTCACGGCGCAGACTGCACCATCCTCGACCTTGAGGACTCCGCCCCGCCCGGCGAAAAGGCCGCAGCCCGGGTGCTCGTCAAGCATCTCCTTGGCGCGGTCGACTGTCATAGGGAGATATGGATTCGAATCAACCCGCTTGCCCTCGGTGGGCGCGAGGACTTGGCCGAGGTACTTGAGGGCCAGCCGCACGGAGTGTGCCTGCCGAAGGCTGAGAGCAGGAGAGCCGTTCATGAGCTTGCTGATGAGTTCCGGCGAGCCGAGCAGCGCCTCGGCTTCAAGGTCGGCTCAACGAGCATTATGTCGATCATCGAAACTGCCAAAGGAGTGCTGCATTGCGAGGAAGTGTCGGAGGCGGACGAACGCGTCGTCATGGTGGCGTTCGGCGCTGAGGACTACACCCGGGATATCGGAGCGCGGAGGACTGACCACTCACTCCCATTCGCTAGGTCGCGGGTAGTCGCTGGTGCAAAAGCCTATGGAGTCCAGGCATCCGACACCGTCACTGCCGACCTCGCGGATGATTCTGGACTGGCCGATGAGTGTGCGCGTGCGCGCGACCTCGGGTTCGACGGAAAGGGCGCGATCCACCCCCGACAGATACCGGCAATCCACAGAGCGTTTCCCAAAAACAGCGAGGAGTTGGCCATGGCACACACGGCAATCGAAGCAGCGCGCGAGGCAGAGAAGAACGGGGGGGGCGTGCTCGCTGTTGACGGTCGCATGGTCGACCGTCCCGTCGTCTGTCGCGCGCAGCAGCTGGTGAAGTACGCAGAAGAACTCTCACAGTGGAGCAGGGAATGACTCTCAACGCAGTAGGGCGAGACATCCCTGACCAGATCGGCGGCCGGACGATTGCGCCGTTTGGAGGCGCTTTCGCAAGGATACCCGCAGGCAAGAAGGCTGCGCGGCCGCAGAAGGGGGCTGCGCAGCGCAGCGGAAAGGTTCTTCCAACAATCGAGGCGGCAATCGAAGCTGCCGGACTACGGAGCGGGATGACAATCTCCTTTCACCACTCCTTTCGTGAAGGAGACCGCGTCACAAACCTCGTGCTAGACGCCTGTGCACGCATGGGTCTGGAGGATCTTCGCATCTGTCCGACTGCCCTGTTTGGCGTTCACGAACCGATTGTCGGCCACGTCAAGAGAGGAGTTGTGTCACGGATTGACGGCTCCATGAATGGCCCTGTTGGGGCGTTCATCAGCAGCGGAGGGGGATTGCGCGAGCCGGCTGTGCTGCGCTCGCATGGGGGCCGCTGGCGCGCAGTCGAGGCAGGGGCAATGAAGATCGACGTGGCGTTCGTAGCAGCGCCGCAGTCGGACCAATATGGAAACGCAACGGGAATCCGTGGCAAGACCCCCTGCGGTCCGATCGGCTACTTGGCTGTCGACGCGCAATATGCGAGGAAGACGGTGGTTGTGACGAACGATCTCGCGCCGTACCCGGTCTTCCCAATGGAGATTCAGCAGGGCTGGACTGACTATGTGGTCGTCGTCGACGAAATTGGCGATCCCGCGGCGATCTCGTCTGGGACTCTGCAGCTGACGACCTCACCGACGAACCTCCACATTGCGCGCTTGACCGTTGAGGCAGTGAAGGCATCCGGCTATTTCCGCGAAGGCCTCAGCTTCCAGGGCGGAGCCGGCGGGCTATCGCTTGCCGCGACCAAGCAGTTGGGCGAGGAGATGCAGAAGGCCGGGGTTGTAGGGTCTTTTGCGATGGGCGGAGTCACAAGCATTCTTGTAGGCATGCTTCGACGTGGCCAACTTCGTGCGATCCTCGACGTGCAGGCATTCGATATTGAGGCCATCGAGTCGCTCCGAGAGGATCACGCGCACGTGCTCATCGATTCCGGGATCTACGCAAACTGCGATTCATGTGGCTGCTCAACCGACATGATTGACGTCGCCTTTCTAGGGGCAACTGAGGTAGATCTCGACTTCAACGTGAATGTGAACACCCATTCCGACGGCCGACTGCTGCACGGCATTGGAGGACACCAGGACGTGGCCGCCGGCGCGAAGATGACCGTGATCACGGCGCCGTCCATTCGCGGCCGCCTGCCCGTGATCCTCGACCGCGTCACGACGGTGACCACGCCAGGCGAGGTGGTCGACGTGATTGTGACGGAACGCGGTCTGGCCGTGAACCCGCGGCGCGACGACCTCAAGGAGTGCTTCCTCGAGGCTGGGCTCCCGGTGCGCGACATCGCCGAGCTCAAGGCCGAGGCCGACGGGCTCGTGCGCCCGCTCGGGAAGCCCGTGTTTGGCGACGAGGTGGTCGCCGCCATCGAGTGGCGCGACGGGACCGTAATCGACGTAGTGCGAAAGGTGGAAGGATGGCAGTGAGAGACGAGATCCGAAAAGCCTTGCCGGAAGTCGACGAGATCCAGGACAAGGCGCTGCGCGACCGAGCACTTCGTCGCCTGCCACCGCGCCGACGAGTTGTCCCTCCAAGCGGCGCACGGGGCGTAACGGAGGACGCATCTGAGCAGTGGCCCAGAATAGCGATCCTAGCAGCCTGTGTGGGTCGCTTGCCACCCTACAGATCCCAGTCACGCTCTTCGTCGCAGCCGATTGGGCACCGCTCTTCGGGGACAGTTCGGCGGCTTTCGTTACGCAGTTTGGAGCGCGAGTCGACTTCCGCTTCTAGGGATTCCTGGCTCGGAGGTGAAGCTGTGGGACGTCGCCACGGGGGCAGCATCCTCACTCTTGCTCCCTCCTGTGCAGGCCAGCCTTCTCACTCAGTCCGCCACCGGAGATGCTACACCTTCTGCTGTCAACCCCGATGTGCCCCCGGTGTTCGGACCGTTTCTCAAGCCACTCTCTGCGGACAGCGGCCAACGCCGCTACCGCAGGCCGACCAATAGTCCAGACTACTGCGAAGGCGAGGAATTGACTACAGCTCGGCGCGTGCGAGAAGCGGACGTATCTGGGCATCCCTGGGCCAGGCAGAGGTTCCAAGATCGTCCACTGAGGGTACCAGTTGGCGGTTCACTGGAGTCGCTCCCATGGAACCCCCGGGGGGCAGTCGACGCCGACGGACGGCACGAGCAAGCCGTATTGAGTCTGAAAGCAGTCCACCACGGGGAATCGAATCATTTCGCGAGTGAGCGGCTACAAGCCACGGCAGGCGGAGATGCTCGGTCCGTCGCCTACCAAGGGAACCTGAACGCGGAAGGTTCTTCGTAGAGTCGCGCTAGCACCACCAACGTCCCATCCGGGAACGGCGGCCCTGGGTCTTTCGCCAGGGCCGTTTGTCCTTCTCGACCCTCCCGAGCGCCCCGACAATGCCCTCATGCACCGGGAGATGACCTTGACACAGACTCAGGATTTCGACGAGATCATCAGTCGACGCGGAACCGACAGCATCAAGTGGAATCTGTACGACGAGGACGTCCTGCCGCTGTGGATTGCGGACATGGACTTCCTCACGGCGCCGGTGGTCCGCGACGCCCTGCGCGATCGCGTCGAGCACGGGATCTTCGGCTACGTTGCCGAGCCAACCGAACTGCGCGAAGTCCTCGTCGAACGCCTGCGACGCCTCTATGCCTGGAAAGTGGAGCCCGAGGCCCTCCTCTTCCTGCCGAGCGTGGTGTGCGGTTTCAACCTCGTGCACCAAAGCGTGGCGAAACGAGGAGACGGCGTCCTCTTTCAGACACCCGCCTACTTCCCCATCCGCATTGCCCCGAAGAACGCGCGGGCAACTGCCCAGGCGGTGCCACTCGCCCGACGCGATGACGGACGGTACGAGATCGACTTCGATGCGCTCGAAGCGGCGGTCACAAAGAAGACCCGCATGTTCATGCTCTGCAATCCGCACAACCCGGTGGGGCGCAGCTACTCGGAACAGGAGCTCGCCGAACTCGGCGACCTCTGCGTCCGCCACCGCCTCACCATCTGCTCGGACGAGATCCACGGGGACTTCATCTACGACGGGGCGAGGCATGTGCCGATCGCATCGCTCTCCCCCGAGATCGAGGCACAAACCGTCACGCTCATTGCGCCGTCGAAGTCGTTCAACATCGCGGGTCTGCACTCGGCCGTCGCCATCATCCCCAATAAGGAATTGCGCGAGAAGGTCGTGCAAGCGAAGCGGGGCCTCGTCCCGAGCGTCAGCATCCTGGGCTATGTCGGCATGCTCGCCGCGTACCGCGACGGAGAGGAGTGGTTCGCCGAGCTCTTCGCCTACGTGGAGAAGAACCGCGACTTCGTGCGCGAGTTCATCAAGGCGGAAATGCCTGAGATCCAGGTCGGGCCGATCGAGGCGACGTACCTGGCATGGCTTGACTGCCGCGGCGCCGGGTTGCCGGGCGACCCGTACGAGTTCTTCCTCCGTGAGGCACGGGTGGCTACGAACCCGGGTCCGATCTTCGGCCCCCAGGGCGAAGGCTTCATCCGACTCAACTTCGCCTGCCCACGGTCGATGCTCGCCGAAGGCCTAGCGCGAATGCGCGACGCGCTGCGCCGTCAGTAACCTCTGCGCCGACAGAAGCGCCACTCCCTACTGAATGAGATCGGGCAACAGACTCGATACAATCCGCCCTTTGGGAGCGAATGACATGACGCAACCTGTTCTGGAAGTGACATCGATTTCGAAGCAGTTCGAGTCCGTCCGCGCCGTGGACGGCGTCAGCTTCGAGGTCGGCCGGGGAGAGATCCTCGGCTACCTCGGCCCGAACGGCGCCGGGAAGACGACGTCGATCCGGATGATCCTTGGGATCTTCCAGCCCGACGAGGGCGAGATCCGCGTCCACATCGACGGCCACTCCGGCCGTCTCCTGAAGGAGCGGACGGGCTATCTGCCTGAGGAGCGCGGCCTCTACGCCGACGCGACGGTCCTCGACGCGCTCACCTACTTTGCCGAGTTGAAGGGGATGCCGCGTGCAGAGGCACGCGGGCGGATCCTGGAGTGGCTCGCGCGGTTCGATCTCCTCGAATGGCAGAAGAAGAAGGTGGAGAAGCTATCGAAGGGGATGCAGCAGAAGGTCCAGTTCATCGCTGCCGTGGCCCACAAGCCGGACCTCCTCGTCCTCGACGAGCCGTTCTCGGGACTCGATCCGGTCCATCAGGACCTCATGAAGGACGTTATCCGCGAGCTGCGGGATGGTGGCGCCGCGATCATGCTGTCGGCGCACCAGATGAATCAGGTCGAGGAGCTGTGCGACCGCATCTTCCTCATCCACCGCGGGCACCGCGTCCTATACGGGAACCTCGACGACATCAAGGCCGAGCACGGCGAGCACGTCGTGCGATTGCGCTTCGACGGCGCGGCCGAGGGTTTGGCCAACCTGCCGGGAGTCGCGGAGCTCTCGATCCACGGGGATCGCGCCTCGCTGCGGCTCGAGCGAAATGCCTCTCCTGACGCGTTCGTTCGCTCGCTGCCTGCGGCGCTCACGATCCGCGAGATCGTGGTCACGCGGCCGCCGCTCCACGACATCTTCGTGCGCACGATCGGGAGGGAAGACGATGAAACTGCGTAGCGTCATCTTCTGGGAGTTCCGCCACACGATCCGCAGCAAGCAGTTCCTCCTGATCTCCATCCTGATGCCGGCCATCGCCTCGATTGCCATCATCGTGGCCAGCTCTGCCGAAGGAGCCTCGCGTGCGATGGCGGAACCACCTCCGCCGTTCATCATTGCCTTGATCCTGGCGATGATCCTATTCATGGGCGCGTTCCTGAACGGCGTCATGGCGCTCTACGGCGTCGTGAAGGAGAAG
>Ga0315273_10004459_pt1 | contig 17164 bp, 15 predicted proteins | sample YL17G02_0_MG_FD_205753 | JGI IMG/M metagenome (GOLD analysis project Ga0315273, IMG submission 205753) | Sediment microbial communities from Yellowstone Lake, YNP, Wyoming, USA - YL17G02_0 | ecosystem: Environmental > Aquatic > Freshwater > Lake > Sediment | place: USA: Wyoming | collected... | reverse complement strand
CACTCACCGCGACCTGGCCACGATCGTCGAGCCCATCCCGTCCGACAAGCACCAGGAACTGGTCCTCATCAAGGATATCCCGTTCCATTCGGTGTGCGAGCATCATCTCACCCCGTTCTTCGGGTTTGCTCATGTGGCCTACATCCCTTCGAAATGCGGGAAGATCGCCGGTCTGTCGAAGTTGGCCCGCCTGGTGAGAGTAGCCGCTGCCCGACTCCAGCTTCAAGAGCGTCTCACCAGTACCATCGCCGACACCCTGGTCGAGACTCTCGATCCCGAAGGAGTGCTTGTGCTCGTTCAGGCGGAGCACCTCTGCATGTCGATGCGGGGCGTGCGCACCGCTGGGTCCCAAACGGTCACGTCCGCGGTTCGGGGCATCTTCCGTACCAGCTCGGCCACCCGGGCCGAGGTGTTGGCCCTGATCGAGGCGCCGAGGAAGTAGGGGGCGCGGGGTGATCCCAGCGGCTGGGCTGCCGCAGGTAGTGGAACTGCGCGACCTCGCTGAGGTGCGTGCCCTTCTGCGTGACATGCGCGTGTCGGGCGGCGGGATCAGTCTCATGGACAAGAAGTGCTTGTTCCGGGTGGTCCGGGTCAAAGGGCTCGACATCCGTGCAGCCAACATCTTGAAGCAAGAGATGCTCTCGCGTGGTGGCGAGGTGGCCACCTCTCGCGAGGTCTACGAGCTCGCCGGCCGGGCTGCGGAGTGCCTCATCATGGGTACGCTGGTGCAGTACGAGCGTCTCCTCCCCAAGCTCCGCCAACAGCCCTTCGGGCTGCGTGCGCTGGCCGACGCCATCGGAGCCGTCCTCGAGTCCTACGCAGGCGGTGCGCCGACGTGCCACCCCGGGCTCGATCTCTCCCGCCGCCCTCAGATCATGGGCATCTTGAACGTGACTCCCGACTCTTTTGCCGATCCAGGGGTGCACTTCGACCGCGAGGTGGCCATCGCGGGGGCGTGGCGTATGGTCGACGAGGGCGCCGACTTGATCGACGTGGGGGGCGAATCGACCCGGCCGGGGTCCGATCCCACTTCCTTCGACGATGAGGTCGACCGGGTAGTGCCCGTGGTGAAGGCCCTCGCGGGCGACCTTCCCGCTCATCTGTCGGTCGACACGTGCAAAGCGGGGGTGGCGGCGAAGGCCCTGGAAGCGGGTGCTTTCATGATCAACGACGTGTCCGCCTTGCGTTCCGATCGGGGGATGGCGGCCGTACTTCGGGATGCCGGGTGCCCGGTGATCCTGATGCACATGCTGGGCGAGCCGAAGACGATGCAGGTGAACCCTGTCTACGACAGCGTGGTGGAGGACGTATACCGGTTCTTCGTGGAACGTCTGACGTGGGCGATCGACCAGGGGTTGAAAGAAGAGAACCTGTTGGTAGATCCGGGAATCGGGTTCGGGAAGACGCTGGCGCACAACTTGGCCCTCATCCGCGGGCTAGGCAGCTTTCGGAGTCTGGGGCGGCCGGTGGTGCTGGGCGCCTCGCGCAAGCGGTTCATCGGTGAGGTCCTGGGGCTCGCGGATGCTCCGGACCGGGTCTACGGAACGGTCGCTACTTCAGTCATCGCCGCGCTCCAGGAAGTAGAGGTAGTGCGCGTTCACGATGTCAAAGAGAACGTCCAGGCGGTGAGGGTGGCGCGCGCGGTCTTTCCGGCGCGCGGGGACTAGGCCCGCCCGGTCTCTGACGTGCATTCGGCCCGTCGCTCTTGACGGGCCCGACAAGGAGTACGCCGACATGAAGATCGAAATCGATGGACTGGAGATCTACGGCTACCACGGGGTTCTGGCCGAAGAGAGGAGTCTGGGTCAGGTGTTCCGCTTCGACCTCAGGCTGGTCATGGATGCGTGTATCGGAGTCAGCACGGATGAGGTCGGCGACACGGTCGACTACACCGAGGTCATCGACGTCGTTACCGAGATCGCCGGTTGCCGCAGCTACAACCTCCTCGAACGCTTGGCCGGTGCGATCGCCGACGCGCTCCTCGAGCGCTTCCCCGTGGACACTGTGTGGGTGAGAGTCACGAAACCGCATCCACCTATACCCTGTTCTGTCGCCGGAGTGGGAGTCTCCCTGGAGCGGAGGAGGACCGGAGGGGTCGGAGATGGACCGGTCTGACCCGGAAGCGCTGGTATACCTCAGCTTGGGCTCGAACCAGGGAAACAGCCGGCGGCTGCTCGAGGAGGCGGTACGCGCACTGGGCGACCTGCCCCAGACTCGGGTGATCGCGCGTTCGGGCCTGTACCGCACTGCACCGGTCGGGTACGTCGACCAGCCGGATTTCCTGAATCAAGTGATCGCGCTGCGTACCACATTGACTCCCCACGATCTACTCGACGCGACCCAAGACCTCGAGCGTGCGGCGGGCCGCGAGCGGAGCCTGCGCTGGGGGCCGCGCACGCTGGACGTCGACCTCCTCTGGTACGATGGCATGCGCCTCGACGACGAGCGGCTGCAGCTGCCTCATCCGCGCCTGGAGCACCGCCGCTTCGTCCTCGAGCCTTTGGCTGAGCTGGCGCCCGGTCTGGTGCTGGCGGGCGGCGGAACGGTCGCCGCAGCCCTGAAGAGGACGGCCGACCAGACAGTCGAACGATGTGATGTGACGGAGGTATGACGACGGGCATGGACTACTCGGCGATGCAGCAGGAGCTCAGGGCTCTGGCCCGCGAGCGCGATGCGGTGGTGTTGGCCCACAACTACCAGCGTGCCGAGGTACAGGACTCTGCGGATTTCGTGGGCGACTCTCTGGGGCTCTCCCGTCAGGCGGCCGCCTCCGAGGCGAGGCTCATCCTCTTCTGTGGGGTCGACTTCATGGCTGAGACGGCGGCTATCCTGGCTCCCGATCGGAAGGTGGTCTTCCCCGAACCCCGCGCGGGCTGCCCGATGGCGGCTATGGTCGATCCGCGTGGGCTGACCGAGCTGAGGTCCCAGCATCCTGACGCCGTGGTGGTGAGCTACGTGAACACCTCGGCGGCGGTGAAGGCACTGTCGGACATCTGCTGCACGAGCGCCAACGCCCCGCAAGTCGTGGAGTCCATCCCGCGCGACCGCGAGATCATCTTCACGCCGGACTGCAACCTCGGCGCGTGGGTGACAGAGAAGACCGGCCGGCCGATGATCCTCTGGCAGGGCTATTGCCCTACACACGATCTCATCACGCCCGACGACATCCTTTCCGCGAAACAGCTTCACCCTGCGGCCAAGGTCGTGGTGCACCCTGAGTGCCGACCGGATATCACGGTCCTCGCCGACGCGGTCGAGAGCACGTCGGGCATGATCCGGTTCTGCCGCGAGGACGATGCCGACGAGTACATCATCGGCACCGAGATGGGCATGATCCATCGACTCAGCGTGGACGTGCCGGGCAAGAGCTACTACCTCGCCAGCGAGGCCACCATCTGCCCCACCATGAAGCTCACCACTCTGCGCAAAGTGATCGAGGCGCTGCGGGCCGAGGGACCGGTCGTGACGGTGCCCGAAGACATACGGGCGAAAGCGCTTGCGGCGGTGCAGCGCATGGTGGAGATAGGCGGCTAGATGGCGGGTCCGCGTCGCCCGTACTTGGTGTCGCGAGGTGGGGCCGACGTCGGCTACCGCAGCTATGACGTGTTGGTGGTGGGCGGAGGTATCGCCGGCCTGACCGCGGCCGTGGGCGCGGCGCGCAAATGGAACGTGGCTATGTTGACGAAGAGCACTCTGGACGATACCACCACCTTTCTGGCGCAGGGAGGCATCGCCGCCGCCCTCGGTCCGTTCGACTCGCCGGAGCTGCACCTGAAGGACACTCTCATCGCCGGGTGCGGTCTCTGCGACGAGGAAGCCGTGCGCATCCTGGTGCAGGACGGTCCGGCGCGGGTGCGCGAGCTCGAGCATCTGGGCACGAAGTTCGATCGCCGCGACGGCCAGTTGATCCTGGCTTCGGAAGGAGCGCACTCCGTGCCGCGGGTGGTGCGCGCGGGGGGTGACGCCACCGGCAGCGTGGTAGCCAGCGCGCTGGTGGAAGCCATGGTGTCGGGTAGCCGCGTCGACCTGCATGAGGGCGAGTTCGTGATCGACCTGATCACCGACGACGGAGCCTGCGTCGGCGTGCTCTCGTTGGGCCGGCAAGGGCAGCTGGTGGTGAACTACGCTCGGGCCGTCGTGCTGGCCTGCGGCGGTGCGGGGCAGACCTTCTCGAACACCACCAACCCCGACGTCGCCACGGGCGACGGTCACGCCATGGCCTATCGTGCCGGGGCCGTGCTGCGCGACATGGAGTTCATGCAGTTCCATCCTACTGCCCTTCACTCCGACGAGAACCCCACTCTACTGATCACCGAGGCTCTTCGTGGCGAAGGCGCGCACCTGCTCGATGGCGATGGACAGCGCTTCATGGTGGGCGTCCACGAGCGGGCCGAGCTGGCCCCCCGGGATGTGGTCGTGCGGCGCATGCGGGAGGTCATGGACGCTGAGGGGTCCGATCACGTGTATCTGGATGCTCGCCACCTCGCGTGCGGGTTCCTGGAGGAGCGCTTTCCGACCGTGTTCCAGGGCCTGATCAAGCGGGGCTACGACCTGTGCCACGATCTGGTGCCCGTTTCTCCGGCTTCTCACTACTACATCGGGGGGGTGGCCACCGACAACTGGGGCAAGACCTCGCTTCCCGGCCTCTACTCCTGTGGTGAGAACGCCGCCACCGGAGTCCACGGCGCCAACCGGTTGGCCTCGAACTCGCTACTGGAGGGCCTGGTCTTCGGGGATCGCATCGTGCGCGACCTGAATCGGTACCTGGCGAAGCCTCAGCAAGCGGTGCGGCAGATCAAGCTCGATCTGCCGGCGGAGGAGTGGACCGGCAACGGACTGGAGGTGACCGCCGACGCAAGGCGGCGGCTCGGCGAGACGATGATGCGGGCGTGCGGCATCGTGCGCACCGCCGAGAGCCTCCTGGCCGCGCGGACGACGGTGGCCACCCTGCACGGGTCGTTGCAGCCGCCCAGGCGATCCGTGGACGAGATGGAATTGTTCAATCTGCTGACGGTAGCCAGCCTCATGATTGCGGCCGCCGACACCCGGACGGAGAGTCGAGGCGTGCATCTGCGCGCCGACTATCCAGCGAGTGACGATGTCGGCTGGAAGCACCACGTCACGCTGCGCTACGATCCTGAGACCGATGACACGGTTGTGAAGATGCTGAGCCGGAGAGGGGGCGCATGATCGACCAGGTCTCGCTGGCGCTGATCAGGCTTGCGCTCCAGGAGGATCTTGCCGGCTTCGGTGACGTCACCACGGAATTCACCGTCCCGGAGAGCACTATCGTCCGTGCCACGATCGGTGCGCGCCAAGAGCTGGTGGTCTCTGGGCTGGCCCTGGCGGCCGCGGTGCTGCGCGAAGTCGATCCGAACGCGGTCTTCGAGCCGATGACCCAGGAAGGGGAAGTACTGGCTCCCGGAGGCATCCTGGCGGAGGTCGAGGGCCTCGCGCGCAGCCTGCTGACGGCGGAACGGACCATGCTGAACCTGCTCGCTCGGCTCTGCGCGGTCGCCACCCAATCCCGTCGGTTCGCCGATGCCGTGGCCGGAACAGGGGCCGTGGTCATCGACACTCGGAAGACGACTCCGGGCCTGCGTTACTGGGAGAAGCGGGCGGTGCGTCACGGCGGCTGCGGCAATCACCGCTTCGGTCTGTTCGACATGGTGCTGATCAAGGACAATCACCTGGTCGCTGCCGGGGGCGTTGAACGTGCGGTCTCGGCGGCCCGAGCGCAGGCGTCTCTGGGTATGAAGGTGGAGGTCGAGGTCACCGGGGAGGAGGATCTGCGCGCGGCCATCGCCGCCGGCGCAGACGTGGTGATGCTCGACAACATCAGGCTCGACGATCTGCCGCGCCTGGTCGGTATCGCCCGCGGCCTGCGGCCGGGGCTCCTGCTGGAGGCTTCGGGCACCGTCCGCATCGACACGGTGCGGGCAGTGGCCAAGACCGGTGTGGACCTCATCTCCACGAGCGCTCTGACGGTGGGCGCCCCACCGGTGGACGTCGGGCTCGATTTCGAATAGGAGGCTGTTGAAGATCGAAGCCTTGGCCACCAGAGCGCACTGGACGGCGCGATACGGCGTCCTCGGTCGCGCACGTAGCGCTGCTTGTTGGAACTCGCTCCAGCATGAAACCTCGGTCGCCCGGACGCGCTGGACGGCACGAATGCGTCGTCCTCCGTCGCGCCCGGAGCCTCCGGCTACGCGCGCTCCCTGCGTCCTTGCCTCGCACTTGTCCAGCGCACCCCCGCGGCGAGGCGTCACACTGGAGCGAGTTCTCCGCGCCTCCTGCGTCCTTGTCTCGCACTCAGCGCTAGCGCCCTGGCGGCGAAGCGTCATTCTTCAACAGCCTAGTAGGGACTTCCACTAGGGAGGGGAGGCGGACCATGCTTCTCGCCGCCGATATCGGCAATTCACAGACGGCGCTCGGACTGTTCCGCGACACGCGACTCGTTCACCAGTGGCGATTCGCCACCGAGTCCCGGCGCACCGGCGACGAGCTTGCCGTGCTGGTAGGGGGACTCGTTCAGCTCCAAGGCCTCGAACTTGCCGAAGTGCAGGCGTTCGCGCTCTGCTCCGTCGTACCGAGGTTGAATCGCGAGTACCAGGCGTGGTGCCTCCGCTATCTCGGTTTCGAGCCGCTCGTCGTGGGGCCGGGTGTCAAGACCGGCATGCCCATCCTCACCAACAACCCACGCGAGGTGGGGGCCGACCTGATCGTCGATGCGGTGGCGGCCTATGAGACCTACGGGGGTCCCTGCGTGGTAGTCGACTTCGGTACGGCTACCACCTTCGGGGCGGTCTCCGACAGGGGCGAGTATCTCGGCCACGCCATCGCCCCGGGCATTCAGACATCCATGGATGCACTGGCTGCGAGGGCGGCGAAGTTGGGTTCTGTCGAGTTGGTCGATCCGGGCAGCGTGATCGGGAAGACCACCGTGCACAGCATGCAGGCGGGAGCTGTCTACGGGTTCGCCGGCCAGGTCGACGGACTGGTCTCGCGCATGCGGGAAGAACTGGGGGGGGCCGGGGTCGCCGTGGCGACCGGCGGCTTGGCGGGGCTCATCTTTCCCCATTCGCGGGCGCTGGACCATTTGGATCCCGATCTCACCCTGCGTGGATTGGAGATCATCCACCGCCTCAATGCGTAGCCGGACGAGCGGGGTGGCGCGCATTCCTACCTTGACGGATCCTCCTACCTTGGCGGATCCCCTGTCGATCGGCACGGTGACCATCCCGAACCGGGTGGTCGTAGCGCCCATGGCCGGGATAACCACGAGTGCTTTTCGGGGACGGCTCAAGCTGCTGGGAGCCGGATTGGTCACCACGGAGATGGTGAGCGCATATGGGATAACGTACGGTGACCGTCGCACCTGGGGCTACCTGGCCTTTCGTGAGGATGAGCGGCCGTTGGCAGTGCAGATCTTCGGTGATAGACCGGAGGTCGTGGGGGAAGCTGTACGCGCGGTGCTGTCTGCCGGTAGGAGTCCGGACATCATCGACCTCAACATGGGCTGCCCGGTGCGCAAAGTGATCAAGACCGGCGCCGGTGCGGCCCTTCTGGCCGATCCGGCGCGGGCGGCGGAGGTGGCGAAGGCTGCGGTGGAGGCTGCCGGAGTAGTGCCTGTGACCGTGAAGATCCGGAGTGGGCTCCGGCCGGAGGATCCGGTCGCGGTCGACGTTGCCCTTCGGCTGGAGCAGGTCGGCGTCGCCGCGATCGGCGTGCATCCGCGGGCGGCGTCGCAGTTCTACGGGGGTCGGGCGGACCACGAGGTCACAGCGCGGGTGGTGGCCGCCATACAGATCCCCGTCATGGCCTCGGGAGACCTGTTCAGCGTGGCGGCGGCCCACCGTATCCGCGAGGATACCGGGGCGGCCGCGGTCATGGTGGCTCGGGGCATGCTGGGCGATCCTTGGCTGGTGCGGCGGCTTCTGCAGGGGGAAGACGGACTGCCGCCGACCATTGACATGGCCGTCGCTGAACTCCGAGCGCTCCTGGAGGCGGCTGCCGGGGACATGGGTGGTCACCGTGCCGTCAGGTGGATGCGGAAACTGGTCGCGTGCTACCTGCGGTCGGCTGGGGTCCACGGCCCTGCCGCGACGTCGCTTCAACACCTCGATCGGGTCGATGATCTCGACGGCGCCCTCGCCGATCTCGCTGCCGCTTCGCGGCGTCTGTAGGTTCGGGCGGCGGCTATCTTCGCCGAACGGTTGACAGTTCTCTTCGCTGTCCGTTACAATCCCGCCCTGTTTCTGAGACCGCCGAAGGAGGGTTCTCAGTGCTACACAAAGATGTGGTCCTTACGGCTGAAGGAATGACGAAGCTCCAAGAGGAGATCGACTACCTCTCCACGACCAAGCGGGAAGAGGTGGCGGAGCGCATCAAGGAAGCCCGAGAGTTCGGGGATATCTCCGAGAACTCGGAGTACGACGATGCCAAGAACGAGCAGGCCATGCTTGAACACCGCATCAGCGTCCTGCAGGAGAAGTTGAGCCGTGCTCGGGTCATCAAGGTGACCGAGATCTCCACCGAGAAGGTGAGCTTGGGGTCTACCGTGACGCTCAAGGACCTCGACTACGACGAGGAGTTCATCTACACGATCGTAGGATCGGCCGAGGCCGACCCGGTCAATCAGAGGCTCTCCAACGAGTCGCCTGTCGGCCAGGCTATCCTCGGCAGGAAGGTGGGCGAGACGGTCGTCGTGCCTGTCCCCGCGGGGTCGATGCGATATGAGGTCGTCCGTATCGAGGCGCACTAGGTGGATGCCGAAGGTCCATCGTCCGGCGCCGATGACCAGCTGTCCGAACTCCAACGAGAGCGACGCACCAAAGCGACTCGTCTGACCGAAGCGGGCATCGAACTGTTCGCCCGGCGCTACGAACCGCGCACTCGAGCGGCGGAGATCGTCGCTCGGCACGGTGGGTTGGCAACCGGCGATGAAGCCCCGGATGCGCGCTATCGCGTCGCCGGTCGGGTCCTGTCTCGTCGAGAACACGGCAAAGCTTGTTTTCTCACGCTTCGCGATGGATGGGACGATCTACAGGTCTACGCGAACGTGAACACCGTGGGCGGGGAGTCGTTCGCTTGGCTTACCGGCCTCGATCTCGGCGACATCATCGGCTGCGAGGGCTACGTCTTCCGTACGCGCCGGGGAGAACTCTCTCTGTTCATCGAATCGTGGACCTTACTGACCAAGTCGTTCCGCGCGCCGCCGGAGAAATTCCACGGACTCCAGGATCGGGAGACCCGGTATCGCCAACGTTATGCCGACCTCATCAGTAATCCGACAGTGGCTCGGCAGCTTCGGGCTCGCAGCGCCCTCGTCTCGGCCATGCGTCGCTACCTCGAGGATCGGGGGTTCATCGAGGTAGAAACACCGGTATTGCAGCCGCTCCCCGGCGGCGCCCTGGCGCGGCCGTTTGTCACCCGGCACAACGCGCTTGACGTCGATCTGTACCTGCGCATCGCGCCGGAGCTCTACCTGAAACGCCTGCTCGTGGGGGGATTCGACCGCATCTTCGAGATCGGCAAGAACTTCCGCAATGAGGGATTGTCGCCGGTCCACAATCCGGAGTTCACGATGATGGAGCTCTACTGGGCCTACGTGGACTACCACGAGATCATGGACCTGGTCGAGAACATGATCCCCGCTCTTGCCCAGGAGGTCTTGGGCACGACCATCCTTACCGTCGGTGCGCAGCAGGTGGAGCTGTCGCCCCCCTGGCCGCGCCGCACAGTGGACAGTCTGATGCTGGAGAAGCTGGGCATGTCTCTTCCGGCCATGCGCGCGGATCCCGCGGCGGCTCGTGCGCTCCTCAAGGCGCGCGGCGTGGAGGTCGAGGGCTCCGAGGACTACTCTCAGGTGGTCGACAAGACCCTGAAACACCTTGTATGGCCCAAGGTGGTCGATCCGGTCTTCGTCGTCGACCATCCGGTCGAGTTGAGTCCCCTGGCCAAGAAGCACCCCGACGATCCGCTATTGGTGGAGCGGTTCCAACCGGTCATCGCTGCGCGTGAGATCGGGAACGCCTTCTCCGAGCTGAACGATCCCCTCGATCAACGCGCCCGTTTTGAAGCGCAGGCGCGCAACAAAGCAGCGGGCGACGAGGAGGCGATGGTTTTCGACGAGGACTTCCTGCGCGCTCTCGAGTACGGCATGCCGCCGGCCGGCGGGCTGGGCATCGGCATCGATCGACTGGCGATGCTCTTCCTGGGAGTCGACTCGATCCGCGACGTCATCCTCTTTCCCCAGCTTCGGCCCGAGGAGTTCTGAGACCGGGGCACGGCTGTTCCTAGCTCGGCCGCTGAAGCGCCGTTGTGCTACACTAAAAGCAGCCACGAGAGGCCCATATGTTCGCTTGTGCGGGCATTTTGTGTGAATTATCGCTGTGCCTTCGGCCGTGGTCCCGCCCGCTACGACTCGGGCAGAGAGGAGACGCGCAGGCATGTTCACCGATGGGTCGGAATGGCAGCCGGGCAGTGGTGGCATGGTGTGCGAATCGTGCGGTGACGAGCCCGCCTCCGTCCATGTCGTTCGCATCGAGGCCGGGTCCGTGAATCACTCTCATCTCTGCAAGGACTGCGCTCAGGAAATGACAGACCAGTCCGAGGGCGCGTCGCTGGTCTTCGCCCTTCCTTCCGCTCTGAACGGTCTGATCGCCGGCAGCGGTCTCGAATCAGCAGGGCATCGCCTCGGCAGGCAATCGCTGGTGTGCGGAGCCTGCGGCACGTCTCTCACGGATCTGTCCCAATCTGGTCTGCTCGGGTGTGCGGCGTGCTATGAGGTATTCGCCGAGCACCTGAAGGGTCTGGGGGGCAGCTCGGCGGGCGCTCACCTGGGCAAGATCCCCGCCCGGGCACCCGTTGGGGCCGGTGAGCACCGCGAGGTTCTGCGCCTGAAGCGGATGCTCGACGAGCTGGTCGAATCAGAGCGGTTCGAGGAGGCAGCCAGCGTGCGTGATCGTCTGGCCGAACTCGATCGCGATTTCGCCCCGGGAGCCTAGATGACTCCTGATGCTCTTCTGATCGGTTCCGTGGCTCTCTCGCGCAACGAAGCGACGACGGCCTTTCCTCACGCTGCCGATTCCACCGTCCTTGTCGATCTTCTCGGCCGCGTGTCGACCGCGCTCTCGGCGGACGGGCAGCCCGGCGAGTGGGAGATGTTCGAACTCGATATGGTGTCGCCGATTCAGCGGGCCTACCTCGTTGAGCGCGGCTTGATGACGCCGACGTTCTCTCGCGGCCGTGGAGCTGGGCGGGGTTTCGCCGTGTACCAAGGGGGCAGGGCTTCGCTGGAGGTGAATGGGCTCGATCACATCCATCTGCTGGGCTCGCGGGTGGGCGGTCATCTGTCCGAGGCGTGGGCTACTCTGGACGCGATCGACGACCTGGTCGAAGCCGCCATCACCTACGCGTTCGACGACGCGTGGGGCTATCTCACCAGCCGACCGGCCGACGCGGGCACCGGTGTGCGGGCGTATGCGACCGTGCATATCCCAGGCCTGATGGTGACGGGCCAGCTGGGTGGGGTGGCCATGAGCTTGATCTCCCAGGGCTTGGTGCTCGCGCCGCTGTGGGAGGGTGCGGGGGGATTCTTCCAGGTTTCCAACCGGGGGTGTCAGGGTACCTCAGAATTGCTTATCGCCGAGACGGTCACCGCGGCGGCCCACGAGGTCGACGAGCGCGAGCGTTCCGTCCGCAAAGCGCTTCATCGAGACCATCCTGTGCGGGTGAAAGATCACATCGGGCGTGCCCTTGGGGTGGCCCAGCAGGCGTGGTCGATGACGGCAGGTGAGGCGGTCAGCCTGGCTTCCGCGGTGTGGGTGGGAGTGACCATGGGTGTCGTCGATGCTCCGTGGATGCGCAGTGACCAAGCGCTCGGCCTCATGAGACGAGTCCAGCCGGGCCACCTGGCGGTCGAGGAGCTCGGCGCCGGGCATGGGGGTCTCGACGATCCCCGCATAGACGAGGTTCGCGCAGGGATCTTGCGAGAGACGTTCGCAGGCGTGCGCGTCTGTACCTAGGAGAGGAACGACCATGTTCGAACGGTTCACTGAGCGCGCGCGCCAGGTCGTGGTGCTGGCCCAAGAGGAGGCCCGCGATCTCAAGCACAACTACATAGGCACGGAGCACCTGCTGCTCGGGCTGCTTCGGGAAGGCGATGGGGTGGCCGCGCGGGTACTCGGCGCCCTCGAGGTGTCGCTCGAGGACGTACGGGGCGAGATCATGCGCATAGTGGGCGAAGGCGAGCACGAGGCTCAGGGGCAGATACCTTTTACCCCGAGGGCGAAGAAAGTGCTGGAGCTTGCACTCCGCGAGGCTCTATCCCTGGGCCACAACTACATAGGCACGGAGCACATCCTCCTTGGATTGGTGCGCGAGAGCGAGGGCGTCGCCGCGCGTATCCTCAATGACTTGGACGCCGACGGGGATCGCATCCGTCAGGAAGTCATGCGGGTGCTCTCCGGGCCCAGCCGGCGCGCTCAGAAGCCGGGCGCTGCTGCTGCCGCCGCCGCGGGTAAGAAGTCATCCAAGGTGCTGGATCAGTTCGGGCGCAATCTCACCAAGTATGCCGAAGAGGACAAGCTCGACCCGGTCATCGGCCGCGCGACGGAGATCGAGCGGGTCATGCAGATCCTCTCGAGGCGCACCAAGAACAACCCGGTGCTCATCGGGGAGCCGGGTGTGGGCAAGACAGCCGTTGTCGAGGGGCTGGCTCAGCGGATCGCCGATAATGAGGTGCCCGAGCTCCTCAAAGACAAGCAGATCTATACCCTGGATCTGGGGGCTCTCGTAGCCGGCTCCAAGTATCGTGGCGAGTTCGAGGAGCGGCTGAAGAAGGTGATGAAGGAGATCACCGAGCGTGGTGACATCATCCTCTTCATCGACGAGATCCACAATCTGGTGGGTGCCGGCGCCGCTGAAGGTGCGATCGACGCCGCGTCCATTCTCAAGCCCGCTCTGGCCCGAGGCGAGCTACAGACCATCGGGGCCACCACGATCACTGAATACCGTAAATACCTCGCCCGCGACGCGGCACTCGAGCGACGGTTCCAGCAGATCCTCGTCAAGGAACCGTCGGTGGAGGAGACTGTCGAGATCCTGAGAGGGCTGCGCGACCGCTACGAGGCCCATCACCGCATCCGTATCACCGATGAAGCCCTGGAGTCGGCCGCGTATCTTGCCGACCGCTACATCAGCGACCGGTTCCTGCCCGACAAAGCCATCGACCTGGTCGACGAGGCTGGGTCGCGGAAGCGCATCCAGACCATGACCGCGCCGCCGGACTACAAGGAGCTGGAAGAGAAGGTCCAGACGGTGCGCAAGGAGAAGGAAGCCGCGATCGAGGGGCAGGAGTTCGAGAAGGCCGCCAACCTACGCGACAGAGAACGACGGCTGATCCACGAGAAGAAAGAACTCGAGGAGCGGTGGAAGAACTCCGAGGAGGGCTCTCGCGCTTCCATCGGCGAAGACGAGATCGCCGAGGTGGTGGCCATGTGGACCGGCATCCCGGTCATCAAGCTCACCGAGGCTGAGACGCAGAAGCTCCTCAAGATGGAGGAAGAGCTGCACAAGCGGGTCGTTGGTCAAGACGAAGCTCTCACCGCGGTCTCCAAAGCCATCCGCCGGGGTCGCGCGGGTCTGAAAGATCCACGGCGCCCGGCCGGCTCTTTCGTCTTCTTGGGTCCCTCGGGGGTCGGCAAGACCGAGCTGGCGCGCACCCTGGCTGAGTTCCTCTTCGGAGATGAAGACGCGCTCATACAGGTTGACATGTCGGAATACATGGAGAAGCATGCCGTCAGTCGGCTGGTCGGCTCGCCTCCAGGCTACGTGGGTTACGAAGAGGGTGGCCAGCTCACGGAGGCGGTGCGTCGGCGACCATATAGCGTGGTGCTGCTCGACGAGATCGAGAAGGCGCACCCCGACGTGTTCAACATCCTGTTGCAGATTCTGGAGGACGGGCGGCTCACCGACGCGCAAGGGCGTACTGTCGATTTCCGCAACGTCATTGTGATCATGACCTCGAACATCGGGGCCGCCACGATCTCGAAGGGGCAGGTTCTCGGGTTTGGCGAACCGGTCACCGAGGGCGGCCTGGAGTACGGCGAGATGAAGACCCGGGTCACGGGTGAACTCAAGAAGACCTTCCGGCCCGAGTTCCTCAACCGTATCGACGAGGTCATCGTCTTCCACAAGCTCACCAAGGACCAGATCTACGAGATCGTCGACCTGATGCTCAACCGCCTGCGGAAGCAACTGCACGAGCGCAAGCTCAACCTGGAGCTGACGAACGAGGCCAAGGACCTGCTGCTCGAATTCGGCTACGACCCTTCCATGGGTGCGCGGCCGTTGCGCAGGGCGATCCAGCGCTATGTCGAGGACGTATTGGCCGAGGAGGTCCTTAACGGGCGCTTCCCCTTGGGCAGCACGGTCGTTATGACCCGCGACGGCGAGCAGCTCGTGATAGCCGACGTCCTCACTTCACCGGAAGAGGTGCTCGTGGGCGACGAGTCCACCTAAGGGGCGGCTGGTGGGCCGCGGCCGGAGCGTATACGTGTGCGGGGGCTGTGGATATCAGAGCCCCCGCTGGCTTGGGCGGTGCCCCGACTGTGGTGAGTGGAACACCCTGATCGAAGAGGCCGTTGCTGCCGTCGCGGTCGGCGGTCGGTCGATTGCCGTAGCGGTGGCGCCGGCCCCGACTCCGATCTCGCTGGTCGAGGTCGACTCGGCCGGCGAGGAGCGGATCCCCAGCGGGTTGGACGAATTCGACCGTGTGTTGGGTGGCGGCCTGGTCAGAGGCTCGTTGGTCCTGGTGGGCGGCGAACCCGGCGTCGGCAAGAGCACCCTCCTGCTGCAGGCCCTTCTGGCCATGGGAGCAGCAGGGGTGCCCACCCTGCTGGTCTCCGGAGAGGAGTCGGCCGCGCAGGTCAAGTTACGCGCCCGCAGACTTTCGGCGACGTTCGAGGGGCTCAGCTTGGTCGGAGAGACGCGGCTGGAGCCCGTGGTGGCCTGCCTGGAGAAGTACCGCCCGCTCGTGTGCGTGATCGATTCAGTGCAGACGCTGTGGTCGGAGACGGTGAACTCGGCGCCCGGCTCGGTCTCGCAGGTGCGCGAGGCTACAGGACAGTTGCTGCGGGTGGCGAAAGAAAGGGAGATCACGCTTGTGCTTGTTGGGCACGTCACCAAGACGGGCGACCTGGCTGGACCGCGGGTCCTGGAGCATATGGTCGACGCGGTCCTGGCCTTCGAGGGCGACCGCAGCAGGCCGTATCGCATCCTGAGGGCGGTCAAGAACCGCTTCGGTTCCACGAACGAGGTAGGTGTGTTCCAGATGACCGGGCAGGGTCTCATCGGCGTGCCGGACCCTTCCTCGCTCTTCTTGGAAGAGGGGGCGGATCGCGCGGGAGCCTCGGTCGTGGCGGCGATGGAGGGCACCCGGTGCCTTCTGGCTGAGGTGCAGGCTTTGGTCGTGCCCAGTGGCTTGCCGATGCCGAGACGGGTTACCCGCGGCATCGACCACAATAGACTGGCCATGCTACTGGCCGTGCTCTCCCGCCGGGTGGGCATCGATACCGGGGCATGTGATACGTTCGTGAATGTGGCCGGTGGCCTGACGGTCGACGATCCCGCAGCCGATCTGCCGGTGCTGCTGGCAGTGGCGTCGGCGTTTCGGGACCGGCCCCTCGGCCACGTGGCTGCGTTCGGCGAGGTCAGCCTCACGGGGCAGGTCAGATACGTGGTCAACGGAGACGTGCGCGTGGCCGAGTTGGCGCGACACGGGTTCGAACGTGTGCTCGTTCCGCGCCGCAACGCCGAAGAACTGCGCGAGCGGCGCTCCGTGCCGGCCGATGTGGTCGTGCACGAGGTTGAAGACATAGGCGAACTGGTGAGGGGGGTCATTGGCTAAGAGGCATCTGATCACCAGCGAGAGGCTTACCGAGGCGCTCCAGCTCGTTGCTCCGGGCACGACCATCCGGGACGCCCTAGACAATATCGTGCGGGCCCGCACAGGGGGTCTGTTGGTGTTCGCGGACGAGGAGAGCATCGGCCCATTGCTCTCCGGGGGCATCTCGATCGATGTCGAGATCTCGCACATGATCGTCTATGAACTCGCCAAGATGGATGGGGCCATCATCCTTGACCGCGAGGGCTCTCATATCCTTCACGCCAACATCCAGTTGATGCCCGATCCCACCATCCCCTCAGTCGAGACGGGTACGCGCCATCGTACCGCCGAGCGGGTGGCCAAGCAGATCGACGCTTTGGTGATCTCCATCTCGGCGGCCCGCGACGTCGTGACCTTGTACATCGACGGCACCCGCTACGTGCTGGAGGAGATCCGGGTGATCCTGGTCAAAGCCAATCAAGCCCTTCAAACCCTGGAAAAGTACAAGTCGCGGCTCAGCCAGGTGTCGACTTCTCTCGGCGCCCTCGAGTTCGAGGACGCAGTCACGCTCTACGACATGCTGAGTGTGATCCAGCGGTCGGAGATGGTGCTCAAGATCGCTCGAGAGATAGAGCGGTATATCATCGAACTGGGCTCCGAAGGTCGTCTTATTCGCATGCAACTCGAGGAGCTCATGGTCGACGTGCGCGAGGATCGGCGGGCGGTGCTTCTCGACTACCTTCCGGATTTCGCCGATCTCTCGGCCGACGAGGTGTCGGCGGCCCTGGGGTCTCTCCATTCCGAGGAGTTGCTGACCCTGGGCAGGATCGGCGAGCTCCTGGGTTACGATCAGGACGTCGATGCACTCGAACTGCACGTCTCGCCGCGGGGTTTCCGCATCTTGCGAAAGATCCCCCGGCTGCCCAAAGGGGTCATCACCAATCTGGTGGGGACATTCGGCCACCTAGAAGACATCCTCAACGCGACCAACGATGAACTCGCCTCGGTCGATGGTGTGGGGGCAGCCCGCGCCCACGATATCAAGGAGGGCTTCTTGCGCCTCAGAGAACTCAATCTGCTGGAGCGATACGGCTAGTGGAGTGCATGGAATACAACGTCGGCGACAAAGTCGTCTACCCGCATCATGGTGCCGGGCGGATCTTGGAAGTCATGGAACGCGAGGTTAGGGGCGAGCGGAGGCAGTACCTCACTATCCGCATCTTGCACAACGACATGACCGTGATGGTGCCTGTGGAGAATGCCGAACGGGCC
>Ga0315273_10004458_pt1 | contig 17164 bp, 15 predicted proteins | sample YL17G02_0_MG_FD_205753 | JGI IMG/M metagenome (GOLD analysis project Ga0315273, IMG submission 205753) | Sediment microbial communities from Yellowstone Lake, YNP, Wyoming, USA - YL17G02_0 | ecosystem: Environmental > Aquatic > Freshwater > Lake > Sediment | place: USA: Wyoming | collected... | reverse complement strand
GCCGCTGAGCGTTCTCGTCATCGACTGTGACGACTTCAAGGAGATCAACGACCGCGCCGGTCATGAGTTCGGTGACACTCTCCTGCGTGAGATCGCCGATGTCCTTTCACGCTCACTGCCCGTCGGTGCCGAGGCGGCCCGCCTCGGCGGCGACGAGTTCGTGGTCATGCTGCCCGAGGCAGGCGCAGACGCTGCAGAAGCGCTCGGGGGCCAGATCAGGAGTGTTCTAGCCGAGGGCCTGACGGCTGCCGGATTTCCTCTGCGCATCAGCGCCGGGATCTCGACCTACCCGTTCGACGGAGCGGGGCCGACTGCGCTTCTGCGCGCTGCGGATCAGGCGCTCTATGCCGCGAAGAGCGGAGGGAAGGATTGCGTCGCCTCGTTCCGGGAGCTCTCTTTATCGGCGCCGGCACCGACCACGGGCGGCCGACTCAGATTGGCCGAGAGTCGCCGTCGCGGTCGGAGTGACAACTCGGGCTCGGTTCTGGCCGACGCGATCGTAGGGGCGAAGGCGATCGAGGTCGAAGTTAGCGTGGACGCGGTGTGCAGCCGCCTGTGCAAAGCGCTTGTGTTCGTGGTCGGCGCCACGGCCTGCTCTGCTTCGCGGGTTCTGGGCGACCTCGTCGTCGATGCGACCAAGCATGCTCTCCGCGAGGTGTCACTCGGTGACGAAGCGGCGTACCGCATCGACGACTTCCCTCTCACCGCCGACGTACTTCGGACGGGGAAGCCTCGCGCGATCTCGTTCGCCGAGGGCAACGTCGACCCCGCGGAGGCGTTCGTTCTCCGCGAGCTCGGGATGAACGCGGTGCTCATGCTCCCCTTGCACGTCGCAGGCCGCCCATGGGGGCTCATCGAGCTCTACGAGATGCGACTGCGCGCGTTCTCGGACGACGACATCGCAGTGGCTGAGTTCCTCACCGTGCAGGCGGAGCGCCGGCTCGAGGTCGTAGGCGGGGCCGATGAGCCCCACCGCCGACCGCGGGTCTACGAGCTTCCTGACGACGACACAGCTCGCACTCCGCGCACAAGATAGGCGCACCGCCGTCGGTCGCCGGGCAGCGGAGACGGTCCCGTGCGTGCGACGAGATACTCCTCGCCCTCGAGCTCGATCGCCGCGCTGGGGAAGAGGCCGGGGCGGTCGATCACGACGAGCCGGTAGTCGAGCCCGGGGACGAACGCAAGCTGTGTCGAGAGCGCGGCGTCCGGCTGCTCGGGACTCAGCGCTGTTTCGGTGCCATCGAGTGTGGACGCGAGCTCGGCGACGCGCTCCTCGCGCGCGGTGAGCTCGCGCTCGCGTCGTTCGACTGCCGCGCCTCTTAGCTCGACTGCTCCGAGCTCGCCGCGACGTCGTGCGAGGTCGGCCTCGTCCTCGGCGAGACGGGTCTCGCGCTCCGTGAAGTCACGCAGGAAATCAGTGAGCTCGATCTCTCTCGCCTCGAGATCGGATGTGCGCAACCTGAGCATGCGCTCGACCGACGCGCGCGAGTCTCGAAGGAGCTCTTCGCGACGTTCGAGGTCTGCGATCGAGGCGTCGAAGCGCGCTGCGTGTTCGTCGAGCTCGCGCCGCCGTTCCTCCAAGAGCCGCTCGAGGCGCTCCTCCGGGCTCGGCCCCGGCGTAAGGACTCTCCGGACGAGTCCTCCGAGCCCGTCCGCCGCCTCCGGTGACGATCCGGAATTCGCCGCACGATCATGGTGGTCGGGGTTCGTCACAGTGCGCACTCCGAGACGGAAGGTGAGGCCGACGGACAGATCCTAAGCCGTCGAGTTTGGAGCAGTCCGCCGGCGAGGCCCGACTTCGCCGGGCCGAGCGAGTCTCCTGCACGCAAAACCTTTCGCGGGAGGGTAAAGCTTCCGCGTCTTGAAACCGATATGCCTGTCATGGATACGAACGGTGCCAGACATCTCGCCGCGCGGATCCGGGCAGGTGTCGCGATCGGAGCGAGGATCGAGCTGGTCTCAGACGCGGGCGACGACTCGGGCCTGTGCGCCGGCGATCGCGGCGTCGTCGACCAGATCGACGAGCGCGGGCACGTCTTCGTGAACTGGGATCGTGGATTCGCCTCGGCGATCGATCCCGCGTCGACGCCGATCCACCCGCTGGCCGCGTAGCCACCCGGAGAGACCACTAACGCGTGGTCTTCCCGCTGCGCAGGCCGAAGTCCGCTGTCACGACCGCGGCCTCGGAGCCGCCGTACGCGCGCGGGGCCAGAGAGGTGTAGACCACTCCGATACCGGCGTCCTTCCACGCTGACGAAAGGATGACTGCGCGGTGCGGAGGAGAGTCGAGCCACGCGCGGACGATCGGCTTCGCGGCGATCTGTTGCCCTTCGCTGGCCAGCAGCGCCTCGCCGACCGACCACGTCTCCCATCCACGATTGGTGTAGTACCGGCGGATCCGATCGCTGAACGCCGTTCCGTCTGCGGAGTCGTGGCCGAAGAAGCCGAGCTCCAGCATGGCTCTCGAATGAGTCCTGGCGGCGGTGCGGAGGCTCGGTGAAACGTGCAGCGGCCGAATGCCCCGAGCGAGCCGAATCTGATTCATCTCACGAACGATCTCTGCCTCTAGCTAGCGTGGCGCGGGACTCGAGCTTCGTCGGCACCCGAGGAGGAGCCGCCATGGCTGATGCGTGGACGGCCGCGAGCACGACCAGGAATCGCATGCCCGGGAACGACATCGACCGTTCCCAGCCACACCCTACCCTCGAACGGGGGAGGTGGGAGGGGCCCTTCTATGGAGCTTTCGGTCCGCTCGCGCGGCCGTTGGTCTGGTCGGGCTTCGAAGGCGCGGAACGCTTCGCTGACGCCGAGGAGGCATCCGCCGCTCGTCTGCGACTCGTGTTGCTCTGCCCGTTCGGATTCTTGTCCTCTTGGGCCTGCGTGCCGCTCGGACGTTCCGCCGGGCGATTCGTCTGACCGGGTGCCTTCGTCTGGCCGGGTGCCTTCGACTGGCCGCGTGCATTCGCCTTCGCCAGGGCGCTGCGGGCGTGCGCAGCTCGCTTCCGGGTGTTGGCTGCGCGCGTGCGTGCCTGGGCCTCGAGTCGTGTGGCCTGACCAGGAGCGTTGGCCTTTCCGCGCGCGATACCGCGGCCGGGGACGGACGCGCCTCGCGGGGCCACCTGTCCGAGGCGCTCCCCGGGTTTCCCGGCCCGCACCGGGGGCTTGCCCGCTGGCTTCGAGCCGATCTCGGAGGAGCCGGCGACCGCAACACCGCCGGCCATCGTGACCGCGGTGACGACGGCCGCCGCCTTCACCACGATGCCTCCCGCGAAGATTCCACCGCCCGTGGCGCCGGCCACGCCGACGGTTGCGCCGACCGCCGCCGCGCTCGCGCCGGCAGGCGTGGTCGCGGCGGTCGCGGTGCCCTCGATCCCCTTGAAGAAGGTGAGCGAGAGCGGAATCGGGACGAGCATGAGGCCCTTGAGCGCCCGCCGATGTCGCTGCTGGAGGCTCGCGAACCGCGCGCAGTCCGGGCACTCGCCGAGGTGGTCGCGCAGCCGGCGTCGTTCCTTGCGGCCGAGTCGGCCATCTGTTGCGCGCGAGATCGCCGACTGCGCGTCCGTACAGGTGAGCTGATGCTCGAGCTCCTCCGCCAGCGATCGCCGCGCTCTGAAGAGCAGGGTCTCGAGAGCGGTTGTCGTCGCGCCGAGGATCTCCGCGATTTCTGCATACGAACGACCCTCGAACTCACGGAGCACGATCGCCTGCCGCTGCTGCGGCGGAATCTTGGAAAGCGCGACGAGCAGCTCGCCGACGCTTGGCCCCTCGTCCTCCTCCGTCCCGGCTTCCGCGGTTCTCTCGTCGAACTCGACCTGCCGCGGCCGGGTCTGCTCCTGGCGGAAGCGCTGCTTGATCGTGTTGCTCGCGATGGTCAAGAGCCAGTTCGACGGCTTGCGGGGACGAACGCCTTGCTCCAAAGAGCGATACGCGTTCATGAACGTCGTCTGCGTGACGTCCTCGGCGTCCGCATGGTTACCCAGGACTGCGAGCGCGTAGCGGTAGATCTCGCCGCGGTGTCTGCGGTAGAGGTCGTCGACCTCGCGCGAAGCGAGGTGGCCGGATTCGGTGACGGCCATGGTCTAAACGGTCGTCCGCGCGGCGCTCGTCCGCAACCCACCTCACAAACTCTTAACACTATCCGGCGCAAGAAAGCGAGCAGCGGCGCGTCTTCTGTCATGTCGGATCGAATTCCCCCCAACGGACGGAGAGGTTCCATGACCAGATTTCTCATCATCGCTACCTTCTTCTGTCTCGCCGTGCCGACGGCTTTTGCGGTGCCGCCGGCAGGCCAGGGACAGAGTGGGGGGTCGGCGTCGAATCCAGCGCAGCTCTGTGCGGAGCAGCTGAAGACGATGGGCGCCGCGAACTTCCAGTCCACGTACGCGCCTAACGGCAACGCTTCCAGCGCGATGGGCACGTGCATCTCGCGTCAGGCCCAGGCTGCGCCCGCCGACGAACAGAATGCGGCCAAGAAGTGCAAGGCGGAGCGCGAGTCGATGGGCGTCGACAAGTTCAACGCGACGTACGGGACGAACCACAACTTGAAGAACGCCTTCGGGAAGTGCGTCTCCGGCTACGCGAAGGAGCACGGTGAGGACCGGCAGGAGGCCACGCTCAACGCGGGCAAGCAGTGCAAGGCTGAGCGTGCAAAGGATCCCGCGGCCTTCAAGAACAAGTACGGAACAAACGCCAACAAGGCGAACGCCTTCGGCAAGTGCGTCTCCAAGCTCGCGAAGGCCCAGGGCTCGACATCCTGACCTGAACAAGATCCGCAGCAGACGGCGGCACCGGTTGCGGCGGTAGGAGGAAGAGACGAAGGAGGTCGAAAGACCTCCTTCGTCTTGTCGGAAAGCGCTGGCGCACTTCCGAGAAGACCTCGGGGAGTCGCGCCTCGAGCTGACGTACGACTGCTCTCTGAGACGCATGCCTCGCCCAGCCGAGCACTCGCCGGTCGATGGGTCGATCAGTCTGTGTAAGCGCTACGGAGGCGTCAAGGGCTCCCAGCGCGGGAGCGTGAGCTTCAACGTCGTAGGCCCGCCGGGCGCGCTCTCGAGGTCGAACGTGCCGCCCACCATGCGCACGCGCTCTCCGATCCCAACGAGACCGAGCCGGCCGCGTTGCGCGGCCTTCGCCAGCGCCCGCTCGACCTCGAAGCCCATCCCGTCGTCCACGATCTGGAGCTCGATCGCGCTGCGCCGCGCACGGACGCGCACGAGCACGTTCGTCGCGCTTGCGTGCTCGCGGACATTGGCCAGCGCTTCCTGGATCGCCCTGAAGACCGTAATCCGCTGAGCCGACGAGAGCGAGTCCGGGTCGCCGCGGATCTCCAACTCGGCGTGAATGCCGGAGCGTTCGGCGAAGCCGTCCACCTCGCGGTGGAGAATCTCCCCGAGCGGGCGGCTGATGACGCTCTTCGTCTCGAGCGAGTGGGCGATCTCACGCAGCTGACGGTCGAGCTCGACGAGGCGGGAGGAGAGGTCGTCGAACCGCCCGGCTGCCTGTTCCCGGTAGTCCTCCAAAACGAACGGGTACACCTGCTGCTGGAGGAGTCGGACGTCGCCGGCGAGCGCCAGCACGTCCTGGATCGGGCCGTCGTGCAGGTCGAACCCAAGGCGCATCAGGCGACGCTCGGCAGACGCCACGAGCGTACGCTCCCGTGTGGCGGAGTGCTCGAGCAGGCGCTCCCGCTCGATGACAGGGCTGAGCGCGGCCGCGGCCGCGGTGAGGTACGCGTCGGCGACGTCCTGCTCGACGGTGCCGAGCCGCCCGACGATGGCTGCATACGCCTCACCGAAGCGGAGCACCGGGATGGACCGCAGCTGCGATCCGCCGAGCAGGGACAAGCGCGAGCGCCGGCGGAGGGTTGCCTTCGCCTCTGCCCGTATGCGCCGACTCGCGCGGTCGACGGTGCCGAGACTGACGATGCACTCGATCCCGTTCGGGCTCTGTGCCCAGAGGGACACATCTGCGAGCACATCGAAGCCGAGCAACAGACCGAGCTGGATCTCGACGGCCACCAGCGGGGGGAGCTCGAGCAGCCGTGGACTCCCGACTGCCTCGCTGAAAAGGACATATCGCGCGGCAGAGAGTGGGAGTGCGCACGCCTCGGCGACTACTGCAGCGGCGCCGCGGACGTCCGCCTCGTCCAGTTCCAGCGCTGCGCCGAGCTCGACGATCGCGGCGGCGGAATACCAGACCGATGTGAGCCCATCGCCGACATCGTCGTCGCCGTACCCATTCCGAATGCGGCGGGCGTCGACGAGGACGGACTCGAGCACGGGGCGGATCTCATCGGCGCAGCCCTCGAGGAAGTACGAGTGAAGACGTTCGAGACGCTCCTCGGGCTCGCGGTAAGAAGCGCGCCCCGGCTGCTGCAGAGATAGCGGAAGCGGGAGCGTCCCCCCGGGTTCGACGTGCGTGCCTGCATCAGACGTCATATTTGCTCTACCTCCGACGCCGACTGGTTCACGCTCGGAGTCACTCCTCCTCCCTCGAACACACTCCACGGTTCGCGCGGCTCCCGTCGGCCCCGCGTGGAGGGCGTCGCTCCCTCGAGCCGTTCGGCGAGGAGACGCTCGATATCGAGGAGAAGCTCTTCGGTCTCGTTCCAACGATCGAACACGCGGACGCCGGCCGGGCTCTTGCCGCCGGTGTCCGCCGCGATGACGATCGGCACTTCCGGCCGCCGCGCGCGGGCCGCGTTGGCCGTTCGCAGCCCCTCGGCGACGGCATCGCCGCCGTCGAGGACAGCAAGGTCCAAGGTCGGCTCGAGAATCGCATCCGGCAGCCGTTCCGGTGTCGTGAGCTCCTCGACCTCGAGGTCACGGCCTTCGAGCAGGAACCGGGCGAGTCGCACGAAGCGCGGGTCCCGGCTGGCGACGAGCACCCGAGCCCGTGGCTCCGAGTCATCGCCGTCCCAGGGAGCGGCACCGCCGTCGGCACGCGCATCCATGGCGCTGCGCGACGCCCACGCCACACGGTCGCCCACTTCGAGCCCACGGCGATGGCACGCCCCGGCCGCAAGCTCGACCACCTCGCGCGCCCCACGGCACGAGACGGTGCGCCACGCCCCCACCTCGGGCTCGACCTTGATGACCACCTGGTCAGCGTCGAGGAACACCGCGTCGATGGGGAAGCGCATGAAGGCGGTGTGGATGCTCCAACCGGGCCGCAACACCATCCCTTCACCTTCACTGAGGTACTTGCGACCGAGGAGTCCCCGCATTCGTCGGTGCGCGCGATCTGCGACGACGACACGCTCGCAGACGATCCGACCGTCTTCTCGGCGGAGCGTCAGTGTTGCCATTGCCGCTACCCGAGGGCTTCGACGATGTTGAGAATCATCGGCGTCAGGATCACGATGAAGAGCGCCGGGAAGATGCAGAAGATCAGGGGGAAGAGCATCTTGATCGGCATCTTCTGAGCCCGCTCCTCCGCCTTGGCCCTCCGTCGCTTTCGCATCTCGACGGAGAGGTTGCGCATGGTTGCGCCGATCGAGATGCCGAGCTGCTCGCCCTGGTTCAGCGCCCGCACGAAGATGCGCATGTTGCTGGCGTCTGCCCGCTGGCCGAGGCTCGTGATCGCCTGGTTCACCGAGAGGCCCATTCGCTGCTCCTGCAATGTGAGGCGGAGCTCCTGTCCGAGTGGGTCGGACATGGTCTCCGAGGCGACGCGCATGGAGGCGAGAACGCCCAGACCGGCTTCGATCGTGACGACGAGCAGGTCGATCATGTCCGGAAGCTGCTTGTCGATCTTCTCCATCCGACTTCGCCGCTTGAGCTCGATGTAGTAGACGGGGCCGTACCAGCCCGCGGCGCCCGCTGCGATAGCAGCCAAGATCGCGAACACGATCGAACCGCCCATCGCCGGAACCAGCCACAAGGTGAGGAGCGAGAACGCGATAGCGCTGAGGACCTGGTAGCCCAGGATCTTGCGAGGCGTCGTCCCGTACATGCCCGCGGAGATGAGCTTCTCGCGAATCTTTGCTTCGCCGAAGCTGTCCATTCGCCGCGCGGCGAAATCCCCGAGCCGCCCGGCCAACGAGTCGAGGGGGCGTCTGGCTCGCGAGTCCACCTCCGAGCCGCCGGCAGCTTCGGCGACGTAGCCGTATGTCTGGATCTGGTCGAGCGTCCCGGCCCCACCGCGTGCTTTGCCGAGGTTGACCACCAGAATCATGATTCCCGCTCCGAGGAGGAGCACGCCTGCGACTGCAATCAGACCGATTCCCACGTCACACGTCCATTTTCGCGAGTCGCTTCATCCAGAAGTGTCCGATCACCATCATGACGGCGGCAAAGACCAGTGCGGCTCGCCCGACCAGCGAGTTGAACATCGGCTCGAGGAAGTCCCCACCGGTGAACACGAGCGAGAGGAGCACGAAGATGGGGAGGCCGATCAGGATCCAGCGCGACATCCGCGCTTGAGCCGTCAGCACGTCGACGAGCCGTCTGATCTCCATCCGGCCGCGGATCACCTCGGCGACCCGGTCGAGCACCTCGGCTGTGTTTCCGCCCGCTTCACGCTGAAGCCGCATCACGAGAGCGATCTGCCCGGCATCCTGGCTCTGCATTCGGCGCGAGGTCACCATGATGGCATCGTCGAGCGGAACGCCGAGCTGCTCGTCCTGGAGGACCCGGCGGAACTCGGACTTCGACGGCTCGTCGGCGCTGTCGACCATGACGCTCAAGGCGCCCATCGTGGAGTGACCCGTGCGCATCGCCCCCGCCAGCACGTCGATGTTGTCGGGTAGTTGCTCCTCGAAGTCCTTGCGCTTCTTTTTCACACGGCGTGCCACGACAAACCGGGTAACAAGCGGCGCGGCCAGGCCGAGGAGCAATGCCCACAGCGACTGAAGGGCGATCGCGCCGACGAGCGACGCGAGGATCCCGCCGACGATCGTCCAGCCGGCAATGGCTAGCGCCGAAAGACGGAACCCGCCGAGCTCGACGTCCGATTCGAAACGCTGCCACCACTTCTGGCCACCAACGGTTTTCTGCGCGGTGTCTGCGAGCATCGTCGCGACCTCGGCCCGGCGAAGCCGCGACTCGTCCTCGGTCGGCACGGTCACGTACTGCGCCATGCGCCGCCTGAGTGACCGGTTGCGGACGTCGATCGCGGTGAGGATGGCGAACGCGATGAGCGCCAGCACTGCGACCAAGATGAAGACCATGAGCCAAGGGGAGATGATCACCTTGTCGATCCAGCTCTGCTCGAAGGTGCCGCTCGGGGCGAAGTCGATGGCCGGCGTCGTATAGGCGGCGGTTGCAGCAGGCAACCCCGCGACGGCGACGTTCACGTTCGCAGGCACGTTCGGCGGAAGGAGCGACCGGTAGGTCAACTCGTACTCGTTTGCAAGATCTGCGCCGATCTCGGAGAAGATCGCGGCGAGCTCGGCAGGCTTGGCTGCCTCGGCATATCTTCCGCGGCTTCGCTGAGACACGGCCCTGAGCGTCTGCGGATCGTACTGCGGAGACTTGAGCCCGACGGAGATGACGCGCACGTTCGCAGCGTCGAGGGCCGCAAGCGCTTCGGCGCGGGAGGCGTCGCTGCCGAAGTCGGTACCGTCCGAGAGGAGGACGATCGTCGCTCGCTCGAGTCCCTGTGCCTCAACCGACTGCGAAGCTTCGATGAGCGCGTCGTAGATGTGCGTGCCCTCCGCGGTAGGGGGCGTCTTGGCGACTGCCGCCGCGAGCGCGGCCTTGTCGGTTGTAAAGCTGGCGAGTGTCGAGTCGTCGGGGCCGAACACGATCACGGACACCGGCATGTCGGCTTTTCGCTGGGCAAGGAACGCACGGGCGGCCACCATGGCGCCCTGTAGCGGCGCGCCCTTCATGCTGTTCGAGGCGTCGATGAGGAGCACGGCGCCCGTCGCCTTCCCGCCCGGGGGAACGACCGCCACGCCTGAGACGAGCCCGCCGTTCTCCGTAACGACGACGTTAGAAGCGGTCAGCGCTCTGCGCTCGGGAAGCTGAAGCAGGTAGGAGCGATCGGGGAATCCCGAGCTCGGGGCTTCCGCGAGCGTCGGCGCAGCTCCCTGCCCGAGCGCGAGGGTTGGCGCAACGAGCGCGGCGAGAGCCGCGCTCGTCACTGCGATCCGGACAAGAAGCTTCACGCGGTGGCGCCCCGCCGCTCATCGAGTGAGGCGACTCGCTCGCCGAACATGCTCTGCGGGAGCTCGATGCCACGCTTGCGGAACTTGTCGAGGAAGACGGGGCGGAGACCGGTCGCCTTGAGTCCGCCCGTGATCGTCCGGTCGGGTGCGACCGCCTCGATCTCGAACTCGAAGATGTCCTGCAGCTGGATCACGTCGGACTCCATCCGGAGCACCTCGGTGATCTGCACCACGCGGCGTGAGCCGTCCTCCATGCGATCGATGTGCACGAGGAGGTCGAGTGCAGCCGAGATGTGCTGCCGGATTGCCCGCAGCGGCAGGTCGTAGCCAGCCATCATCACCATCGTCTCGATGCGGTGGAGACCGTCGCGGGGCGAGTTCGAGTGCACCGTCGACAGGGAGCCGTCATGGCCGGTGTTCATCGCCTGGAGCATGTCGAGCGCCTCGGCGCCACGACACTCGCCGACGATGATCCGGTCGGGCCGCATGCGCAGCGAGTTGCGAACGAGGTCACGGATCGGGACCTGGCCTTCGCCCTCGATGTTCGGAGGCCTTGCCTCGAGCCTCAGCACGTGTCGCTGGTGAAGCTGGAGCTCGGCAGCGTCCTCGATCGTCACGATCCGCTCGTTGTTCGGGATCGAGGCCGTAAGCGCGTTCAGGAGCGTCGTCTTCCCCGAGCCCGTGCCGCCCGAGATCAGCATGTTGAGCTGAGCCTCGATGCAGCGGGAGAGGAAGTCGACCGACTCCTCCGAGAGCGAGCCGATGTTGATCATGTCCTCCATCGACAGGCGTCGGCGGCTGAACTTCCGGATCGTCATCAGCGGCCCGGAGAGCGACAGCGGCGGGATGATCGCGTTGACGCGGCTGCCGTCGGGCAGGCGCGCGTCGACCATCGGCGAGGACTCGTCGATGCGTCGGCCGATCTGCGACACGATCTTGTTGATGATCCGGCGCAGGTGGGACTCGTCCGTGAAGCGGACGGTCGTCTCGTAGAGCTTGCCGCCGCGCTCGATCCAGACATCGTCGGGCCCGTTGCACATGACCTCGGTGATGGAGTCGTCCGCAAGCAGGCGCTCGAGCGGCCCGTAGCCGAGGATGTCGTCGAGGATCTCAGCTGTCAGCCGCTCGCGGTCTTCGCGGGCGATCCCGGCCTCGTCGTTCAGGAGTCGCCGGATATCGGCGGTGACACGGTCGCGAAGCTCGCTCGGATCCACGGAGATGTTGAAGAGCTGTGGCCCGAGCTCCGAGATGACGCTCATGTGAACGCGGTTCTTGAGCTCGGCGAACGGCTCCTGCTCTCGCGCCGGGGCCCGCTGGCTGGTGATTCGCTCGTGGAGTTCCATGGATTAGCCCTTTCTTCCGAAGAGCCGGCGCTTCGTGGGGCCGGCGCCGGCTGCGACGAGTACCGGGACGGGCTCCTCGCTGGCCGTCGCGCCACCGGTGAGCAGGTCGGTCAGATGCCCGAACGCCTCCGCCGGCTCGGAATGCGGCCGGGCGACGACGATCGGGATCCCCTCGTTCACGGTGCGCGGGATCTCGCGGTCGGACGGGATGAAGACGTCGGGCGTGCGCCCGAGGACGGCTTCGACGTCCGACTGGCTGATCCCGACCCTCGAGTGGGCACGGTTCAGGAGGAGGAAGATTTGCTCGGGGTCGTATTTCATGAGCTCGAGCGTCTCGAGCCCGAGCTTCGTGTTCTTCAGCGAGAGTGAATCGAGCATGCCGACCATGACGATCTCGGTCGAGTTGTCGATCGACGTGATGACCTCGGCGGTGAAGCCCGGGGGAGTGTCGACGATGACCCAGTCGAAGTTCGCCCGCAGGAGCGCGTAGATCTCTCGCAGGAGCTCCGCCCCGACCGCGCTCGCCTGGTCCGGGCGCCTGGGTGCGATCAGCGTGTATACGCCGGACGAGTGGAGGGCGAGGAAGGACTGGAGCTTGTCGAAGTCGAGCGCCCCAGGCGACTGGGCGAGGTCGTACACCGTCCTCTCCGGGGGCAGGCCGAGGCACAACGCCACGTCGCCGAACTGGAGATCGAGGTCGATGAGCACCACCCGCTCACCGCGTTGCGCGAGGCAGACGGAGAGATTCGTGGACGTCAGCGTCTTACCGGTGCCGCCCTTGGGGCCGAGGACGCAGACGAGCCGGGAGTTCTCGTTCACCGCCGGAGAGTCCGCGCCCTGCTTGCGGGCAAGCATCTTGTGGACCTCGAAGCTGATCTGATCCGGAGTCGCCGGGAGCATGACGATGTCGTCTGCGCCGGCCTCGAACGCGCGCCGGAGGAAGCCGTTGGGCGATCCGTGGCCCAGAACCATGACGTTCAAGTCAGGGTTCTGGCGGGCCACGGCGTCCAGGAGCAGCAAGGCGCGATCCGAATAGCCGGCGCAGGCGACCAGAAGCAGGTCGGCAACGCCGTTTCGCAGCCAGTTCAAAGCGTCTTCGGCGCCTGTGACGACGGCGACAACGTTGAAGTCCTCGCCGCCTGGCAGCGAGTCCTGCACGTTCTCGACGTCGACGCCAGGCTCGACGGCAAGGAGTGCTTTGACCGGGCGGCTCGGCATCAGTTGTTCCGTTCTACCTCAGGACCGTCGCGGCGTTTGCCGTCGACGGCTTGGTCGGCTTGGCACCCACGACCGGCCGGATGACGAACCAGAGCTGCGTGTTGTCGGCTGCGAACGCAAACGTCGCAGCGTCCTTCGTCTCCATGCGCAGGATCAGGTTGCCACTGCCGGTCGGGCCCGGTACGGTCGGGATCGTGAGCACCTTCACGTTCGGGCGGAAGAGCTTCACGACGCCCCCAACTGCGGAATAGATGTCGACCGAGTCGCCTGGCTGAATCTGCGAAAGGCTCCCGTGGACGCCGTCGATCGAGATCGAGAGCGCACGCTGGGTGCCCGTGATCTGCGAGTCGACCGACGCCGTGTCAGCGGTGGCGAAGTCCAGCGCCGTGAACTGCTGCCCAGGGAAGATCTCGGCCGATGCAGCACGTCCGGCCAGATACTGCGGATCGGAGATAGCCCCGACCTCGACTTCTTTCCGCGGGAGCGTCGTCGGAGCGTACATGGGGCCACTCGCGATGAGCGTCCCGGGGGTTCCCGCGGGGATGTACTGCTTGGCCACGAGGACCGGCGTGGGGGCGTTCCGGCCGCCGACGCGTGCGCGATAGCGGTCGAGGTACACGATGAGCAGGATCGCCGCAAGCACGATCGCGCCGATCCCGAGGGCGATCGCCCAGCCGCGGCTGGACATCCTTCCCGAGACTTTGCTGGTCAGTGTGTTGGACATGGCTTCCTCTCCTTGTTCCTTTCCGCGCTGCTCCTATTTCGGCACGTTCGAGGGATTACATGAGTTTCGACGTTGGTACAGAAGATCATTCGACCAGGACGGCGACGCACGGCATGAAGCTGACCGACGGCGCGCAGAGTCGCCCCGACGGGGTCGCGTTCGTCGTCGGAACGACGTTGTCGATGAAGTGGCCCCATACGTAGGCACCACCGGGCTCCGTTCGGATGTCAGGCGGCGGAGTGTTTCCGGCACCAGGTGATGCGCCCGAGCCCTGGCTGCAGGGGTCTTCGTTTGTGAGGCCTCCGCCCGGTCGCCCAGTTCCGAGGCCGGTGACGTAGAAGCTCCCGAACCTGACGATGGGGAACATCTCGTTGCCGGATCCGGTGAACGAGTCGTAGGCGGTCATGAAGAGCAGGATCTTGCGCGGGTCGTCCTTTCGGAGATTGTTGCCGTGGACGACTGTTGGATCGGTCTCCGCGAACGTGAACGCGTCCAGCCCCGTGGCCGGGTCGGTGTTGTTGGAGTTGTTCGCGTCGTGCCAGTAGTTGCGGCCCTTGACGTACTCGGGGGCAGGATTAGCGCCCTCCGTCGGACACGCCGGGTTGGAGGAGTCATTGAAGAAGCGCTCCAGGAAGCCATCGAGCAGCTGTCGCGGGTTACCAGTCTGCGTGAGAACGCACGTGTACGGAGGCCACTCCGCGTCGTACGGCGCTGGAGGTGACTGCATCTGCCCCCACGAATTCAAGCCGGGGCAAGCTGGATCTCGGGCGAAGTCGTTCACCCGGTAGAAGGGCGAGCACCCCGCGACAATCTCCTGCTTCACGTTTGGGATCCCCGGATCGCAGTCGAGAACTGCGCTCTGGCTCCCCTTCAGGTTGAAGACTATCGGCGGCTCGTCCTGATCCTTCGCCAGGGCACCCTTCAGGCCGATGTCGAGCCAGAAGCAGTGGTCCTGACCGAACGGCTGGCTTGCGGCCTCGTTGTCCGTGAAGTCCGGAAGGCCGTTCCCGTTGTTGCATCCTCTGTCTGCGTTCAGCCGGAGGAACTTGATGGGCCCTGATAGCTCGTCATCACCCATGAAGGACCGCTGAACCGGATTGGAAAGAATGAACGCGTTATTCGGCTCGGTGTTCTGCCGCCCAGCGCCGGTGAAGTACCACTCGCACCCCCCGTTGAAGTTGTTGTTGCCACAGCCTGGCTTGCCGGGAACGGTCGTCTTCTTCAGCCTGATGCGAAGCGCGATCGCATTGCGAGCGTTCGCCAGGTCAAAGGAGAGCGGCGTATTCCAGGCGGGAGCCAGATCGCAGGTGGGTCCGAAGTTGCAGATGTCGTCGTTGTTGCCAGTGCCGTAGGCGATCTTCCACTTCACCTCGGTGTTGGCGTTCGTGCGGGTCTCGACGGGTGGTCCGGGTGGGTTGGGCACCGTCACCGAGCCGAGAGCGATATTCGCGTTGAGGACCGCAGAGCAGGGTCCGGGGACAACGGCGGCGAAGTAGCCGCTCCCGTATCCGCCCGAGCAGCCACCGGGCGTCAACCACGCGCCTCGAAGCGCTGGAGGGCCATTGTTCACGTTCGGCGTGTCGTACCCGTGAATGAACTGGAGTCCGGATATGACACTCTGCGTGGCGCCCGTTCCCGTTCCGAAGAAACACTGCACGATCCGTCCCGACCCTTGGCGGCAGAACTCGTTCACCGTGTTGAATGGGGAGTCACGGAGGCAATTCGTGACAATCGGCGGCGTAGCACCAGCATCGCACGCGGGCCGCACGCTCAACGCGATGGCGACGCCGGTGTTGGGTGCGACGTTGACGCGTGCCTGCGTGGAGCACCGCGGATTCGAAGGATCCCAGGTCGTCCAGGTGTTAAGACCGCTTTGAACCCCGAGCGGGAGGGAGGCGAGAGCCGTCTCGCAGAAGTACTTGACCCCTTCGGGTTGGAGGATGTTGCCGTTCGACTCGTCGAAGAAGATCGCGGCTCCGCTGGCCGGCTTGGGCACGCGTACGGAGATGGGGAGGAGTCCATTAAGGCCCTCGATCTCCTCTATCTGAACCCGCGCCTTTCGCTTGATGTCGGGGTAGAGCGGGATGAGACTGAAGAGCGGGAACGAATTGTCCTCGGTTGCTTTGACGTCGAGGATCTTCGCCTCGCAGATCGAGCCAGTGGGACTTGTCTGGTCTACCGGAGACGCGAAGCTGTCGTCGTCGTAATAGTTGCTTCCGTTCAGGACTGCGTGGATCTGCGACGCCCCGACGCCCCCCACCTGCGGGTTGAACGAAGTGCCGGCGAACACCGCGCCATCCGCCTGGGTGTGCGGCCCCACGTACGTGCGCGCTTGTCCCTCGATGCTCGCATCGACGTCGGGCCCGCACGGGAACCCCCAGACGCCGCCGCCCGCGAGCGCTGCAGCGTCGACCTTCGTCTGAAGGTGCTTCGCGTGCGTGTACCAGTTCCCGATCCCGATGACGATTGCGCCGATCCCCAACAAGATCGGGAGCAGCAGCGCGAACACCACGACTACTTGCCCACGCTCATTCCGGCGTGTGGTCGTGGTCATAGACATGCGCTTGCAGACAATGTGCGGTTGGGAAGTCCAGGATTGTCGGGTTCCTGCTCAAGTCGCATCGTCGCCGCCGCCTCGAGGTCGATCCCGATGCCGAGGAACGGTACGATCTCGAACGGCTGCCTGAGTCTCACGGTCACGCCGTCACCGGCGCCTGCGCTTCCGACCGGTGAGCCAGTCATCGATTCGTAGCAGATCTCGACGTCAGGATTGTTGCCTTGAGAGAGAGTCTGCTGCTCGAGATACGTCTCCAGGCTCGGGTTGCACACCTGTGCAGCGACGGTGGGTGATCCGCAGTTCACGACAGCCCAACGTGCGCCTTGGTTCGCAATGCGGTTCATGTCGAGCCAAAAGTTGAGGCCGATGCCGAACCAGATGATCCCGGATACGAGTAGCAGCAGCGGGAGCAGGACGAGGGCGAACTCGACCATCGCCTGGCCGCTCTCGGGGTCCTGGCGGCGGCGCGCGCCGATGTGATCGCGTGTGTTCACGTGGTCTCCAAGGCTCCTATCGGAACTTTTCGTTACTTCCATGAGTGCCTTGCTTCCTTCCCCTGGTCGACGGCTCGAGGGGCGATGTGTCTCGTCCCAGTGTGCCGCCAGTTGGTCGATTCCGAAAGGGTGTTCTGTGAACTTTGCAGACATGAGCATCGAGAACGTGTGCACGGTCCGGTCGAGCGTGACCGGGCCGTGCACGATTTTGCCGCGACCGTCGGTCGTGAACGGCCGAATGTCGTCTTAGCCAGGCGCGCCTGACACGCTGCTTGCAGCGCTCGAGAACAGGGCACGAAGGACGTCCCTGAGGAAGAAGAGCGCGACGATGATGGCGATAGCGAGGAAGCCGAGCAGAATTGCGTACTCGGTCGTCGTCTGGCCATCCTCGCGCTCCCGGAGGTCATGGACTGCAATCTGCAGCCAGACCACCGGACGCATCAGGATGTCGGTCATTTGGAGGTTCCTCCTCCGGTCAGAGGGGCGCAACAGCACCCCTACGTCTGCCAGTTCGCCCGTCTGACTCAGTTGGGCCTACTCAGGTTCAGCGCGAAGGTCGGTTCCAGCAACCAGCCGATCGGTGGGTTCGAACTAGACCGTCGGCTTTGGAGCTCGCCCGTCAGGCTCTGTCGGCAGTGCTCTGAAAAGGATATGCACCGGCCCGGTCGAGGGGTAACCGGGCCGGTGCACATTTGCTACGCGGCCGTCAGAGCTTCT
>Ga0315273_10004457_pt1 | contig 17167 bp, 6 predicted proteins | sample YL17G02_0_MG_FD_205753 | JGI IMG/M metagenome (GOLD analysis project Ga0315273, IMG submission 205753) | Sediment microbial communities from Yellowstone Lake, YNP, Wyoming, USA - YL17G02_0 | ecosystem: Environmental > Aquatic > Freshwater > Lake > Sediment | place: USA: Wyoming | collected... | reverse complement strand
TGGTTGACCCGGTCAAAGAATTTCTCCAGGTCAATATCCACCGCCCATTCGTATCCTGCTTCCACATACTCCTGGGCTTGCTTCACGGCATCGTGCGCACTTCGCCCGGGTCGAAACCCGTAACTGTGCGGTGAGAAGATCGGCTCAAACAGGGGCGTGAGCATCTGTGCGATCGCTTGTTGGAGGAAGCGATCCAATACGTTCGGTATCCCTAACAGCCGTACCCCACCGTCCGGCTTGGGTATCTCTACCCGCCTCACAGGGCTTGGCTGATAGCTTTGCTGGTCAAGCGCTGCCCTGAGTTCCAACCAGTGCTCTCTCAGGTACTGGCGCAGTTCCTCCACCGTCATCCCGTCGATGCCCGGTGCCCCGCCGTTCCGCTCGACCCGCTCTAACGCTCTGACCACGTTCTGGTTCGCCCAGACCCGCACCCATAGCTCTGCACTCGACTTTCCTTCGCCTTGTGCCGGGGACTGCTCAGCTCTCTGGTCAGCATCGGGAAGCTTCACCTCCCGCCTCTGTCCAGCAGTATCCCTATCCGAAATAGGCTGCCTTCCTGGCTCGTCCCGCGAACTGCTCAAAGTACTTGTCCTTCCTCGATGTTCAGCCCTTCCCATCTCGACGGTGATGGTACTATGGCCTCGGCTGACCCCTGTTGCCTCAGTTTGGTCTCTAAACCAGGGTTACTGCTTCCGCAGCTCAGCAACAGGTCTCCCCAGGTAAGTGCGTTGACTTTCCCTGCACCCTTGCCAGGTTTACCACTTTGACCTTTGATTGCATCGGGCTTCACTGTCTATTGCCAGCTCGCCCGGTCGCATGGCCTCTCACCTGGTTCGTGTTCCTCAAGTCGCAGTTTTGCTTCCGGCTTCCTCCAGACCCCACCTCACAGTGACGCCTTTGCCTTCCGCTAATGGTTGGTGCAATCAACCTCCATACGGGTCTTTCACCCGCTAGTCAACGTCCATGCTGGGCGCACAATATAACGGGGCTGTCCTAAAAATAGGACAGCCCCGGGTCTTATTAATAATGGCTTGGTATGCAGTCTAGAAGGCTTCGGCACCCTGGTCGCGCACTAGCCTGTGACGGTAAACGATCCGGCCGCGGGTAAGATCATAGGGTGACATCTCCACCCGTACTTTATCTCCCAACAGGATGCGAATATAGTACTTGCGCATCTTCCCTGAGAGATATGCCAAGACTTCATGACCCGTCTCCAGGCGAACTTTGAATTGCGTCCCGGGCAAGGCTTCAATTACGGTGCCTTCGACGAGAATCTTATCTTCCTCTTTGGTCATGCATACCTCCTGACAGTTTGGCTACCTATTAGATGAAGCCAGCTAAGCCACTTACTCAAACGAGCTCACTCGACATCCGGTCGTTCCTTCCGCCTAATGCGGCGGATGGCCTTTTTCTTTTGAATCCGACGCAGCTCGCTTTTCGAGACAAACCAGCGCTTGCGGCGAACCGTGCTTAAAATACCGCTTTTGGCAACTTTCTTGCGAAAACGTTTGAGCAACGCGTCTTGCGACTCGCTCGGGCGTAGATTTACCGTGGTCAATTTCCTCACCTCCTTGCTCTTTCAATAATCCTGGTCTGCCAGGCATAGGGTCAAAAAAACCCGGCTGACGTTCACGCTCTCAGCCGAGCCAGGTGTTGAATGCACTCCTGCGTTCAGTCTTCTGTAAAGGTTAAGTTCACCATCCATCCAAAAGAGCGATTTATAAACGTCGTCCCGATTTTAACCCAAGCTTCAGTTTCTGTCAATTTTAATGAAGGATTTGCCTGGTTTATGGTCTTAAATTCTTCGAATCCACAGCGTTTCCCTCAAATCCACCACCCAAAGTGTCAATTTCTTGCGCCAATCTGCCCAGCATGGTAAAGAGATCGCCCTCCAACCCCCGCTGCTCAGCTGCCAGGCGGACGTCCTCAGGCAGTTGCTCTCTGGCTAAATCCATCCGGTTGCCAATCATATCCGCAGTCCAACGTGTACTCGATACGATCGGGTCCGTCATCAAAGTAAAATAGGCTTCGACTGTCAGCTCCCACCTGCCATCATCTGCAAGCATCACCACCAGTGCAGCTGGTAGGGAGAATAGAGTGAACCTGCTATAGGTTTCAACGGCAATGTGTAGTCCTTCCTTCAGGGAAGCCCAGGCTTGCTGCTCCTGCCCAAGTAGGTGTTGAGCCAACGCTAATCCGCCAAGCGCCATACCCAATTCACCCGCAAACCCCATTTGTCGCAAGCTGGCAACACTCTGCTGTAAATCTTCCAACCCCTTCGCTGGCTTTCCCAGCACTAAAGCCAGACATCCAGTTTGCGATAAACCGGAAGCTACTTCACGCAGATAGCCACCCTGCCGGGCAGCCTGTAAAGCCTCCAGCAGGGTCAGCGTCGCTTGATCGTACCTACCGCTATACATCTGTATGATCCCCAATCCCAAGGTCCCATAGGCGATATTAAAATGATCCCCCAGCTGGTGCATTTTCACGAGAGCCTCCTCCAACAGCTCGCAGGCCTCATGTATCCGCCCCGTCCAACCATAAGACACGCCTAGGTGCAGCTCACCAGTCGCCAGGCTTCCCAGGTCACCCGCTGACCGGAACCATCCTGCCGCTTCTTCCATCAGCCGAGCGCCAGTCTCCCACTCCCAATGTACCAAATAATCATAAGCAAGGTTCATAGTAGATCTTGCCTGCAAATGCGGCTCACCCGCTGTCAGGCTCAATGCTACAGCTTGCTGATGTAGCTCCAAAGCAAGGACACGATCCCCCATGCGATTCGTGATCTCCCCTGCCCAGGCCAATACCACTGCCTGCCACCATGCGTCACCCAGATCCTGGAACAACTCCGCACTTTGCCGAAAACAATCGATCTGTTCTGACAGGTTGCCTGCCAGGTAGCCTCTTTCCCGCCAGAGCAGTGCCTGCCCCAGGCGGATATCCTGCCCGGCTGACTCAGCCTGATTTAGCCTCGCCAGGCTCTCTTCAGCAAATTGCATGGCCAACGTCACTTTACCCAATAGGCGGCAGAAGCACGCCTGCCATGCCAGCAGCCAGCCCTCCAGCTTCATGCGCTCCCCACCGACCGGAGCATCCTGAGTGCCTTTCATTGCCACCTGGCAAGCCTGCTCGCCCTCCTGGAAACGGTAGCGCAGGGAGTAGTACAAAAACAAACCTTCCGATGCTGACGATAATCGCTCCAGGTCCGCCTGTCCGGCCGCCCATTCCCAGGCAGCTTTCACATCATCGAGCTCTTTATCCACCATCTCCAGGATAGTTGATTGCTGTGGACCTTTGAACAACTTACTCCAGCCTATTGCCTGTTCCAGAAAATAATCACTATGCTTCTGGTGGGCTGTTTTTTCGTGTGCATACGGGCTAAGGGTTAGTTTTTCAGCACTGTACTGGTGCACCAGATCATGCATCTGGTATTGACCCTCAACTGAGCTCCCCAGCAGTGACTTACCTGCCAAAGCATGCAGCACTTGAGGGCTGGCACCTGCCACTTGTTGGACAGCATGGGTGGTAAAGGGATTCCAGAAAACGGATAAATTCATCAAAACCTGCTGCTCGCGTGTGCTGAGTAGGTTCCATGAATATTCAAAGGTCGCCCGTAGGCTGCGCTGACGCTCGGGCAGGTCGGCCCATTCTACAGATAGGAAATCCAGGTTACGACTGATCTGTTCCGCAATTTCATGGGCAGAAATATCCGCCACCCAACTGGAAGCCAACAGCAAACTCAAGGGCATCCCTTCCACCAGCCTGCAGATCCGGGAGACTTCATTCAGGTCCTCAGGCATGTATCCAGGCTTAACCCGCCTGGCAGCCTCCAGGAACAGGTTCACGGAGCTATAGTCCAATACCTGTCTTTTGGAATCTGGGGGTGGGAAGCGCATCCCCTCCAAAGGGTAGATCTGCTCTCCGCTCAAGTTCAACATCACCCGGCTGGTCACCAATGCTTTGCTTGCCTGTGAAGCTGAGAGCAGCTCAGCCACTAAACCGGCACTTTCCACCACCGTCTCAAAGCTGTCCAGGACCAGCAACACTTTCTTGTTCCGTAGGTAATCCAGTAGCTGCCTTTTATGATCCCCAAAATCTCGGAAGGTGAAGGCCAGTCTCTCAGCAATGGCTGCCTGTAGAGAGCTGCCTGCGCCAAGAGTAGAGAGGGGTACAAAATAGACACCATCTCTGAAGTAATAGCGCTGTCTCCTGGCAGCCTCCAGTGCCAAGCGTGTCTTGCCGCACCCGCCTGGTCCTAAGATGCAGATCAAACGGCGCACGGGATCGTGCAACCAGCCCCATAGCTCCTTCAGCTCTTGCTTGCGCCCGATGATAGGTGTCAGGCTGGCGGGGTAATTCCCTGGGTCAGTCCCCTCTTCCTCGCTCCTCAGGTGTTGATAGAGCAGCTTTGTCTCCATCCCTGGCTCGGCACCTATCTGTACGGCAAGCGTCTGGCGAAATGAGGTGTACTGTGCCAGCGCTTCCGCACGCCTGCCCAATAATGCCAACAGGCGCATGACGTACCCATTGCTCGTCTCACTCAGCTCATCCAGCACCACCATCCGGCGGGCATACACGAGCGCCTGGTCCAGCTCTCCCTGCTGCTCGAATGCCATTACCAGGTGCTCAAGAACATCCATCGCCACCAGGCGCAGCTGTTCTCGTAAGACAGTTGCCCATTCTTCGAACGCCAGGCTCTTGGGCAGGTAAAAACCGTCCAGGAAATCACCCTCATACAGCCTGGCTGCTTCCTGGTAGCGCTCCTGGCAATCATCACAAATCATAGGTTGAGCATGAGTATGGGCTTTGCAGGCTGACGCCAGCATTAATAACGCAGCCACATCAGTTTCACAATCACTCTTGGGGTTGAGCTGGATCTCCTGAGGGCTCACCAGCAGGTAGGGTTCCTTATCCTGGCTATGAGCTTCAATGCGTAAAATTCCCGTGAGCGGCCGGTCGCCCAGGATGCCGCGCAAGTGGTAAATCGCCTGGCTCAAGCTGCCCCTGGCGTGCTCCTCATTTTGCTCAGGCCAGAACATGCCCACCAGCTTCTCGCGCGGGTGGGCATGTTTATTTTCAATTGCCAGATATGCCAGCAGGGCGCGCGCTTTATCTGACTCTATTTTGTCAATGGAGTGTCCATCCAGGGCTGTTCGGTATGAGCCCAACAAATTCAATGCCAGGCGTGCCACTATCTCCTCACCTTAGCCTGCAAACCACAGGTTACTATCCATTATATCCATTTTTCATCAAATTTTAATCTTATTTCAGAGTTTTTTGAGACCTGCTTGTTACAAATAGGTTACCGTTTGTCTCGGATGGGATGATTTCCATCAGTACGGTAAGAGTACGGCATAACAGGATGAGCAAAGGAGCCACGAATTATTCTTTTCTGCTACGTCTGTGGCAGGTGCCCACCAACGAGAAACACGATTGGCGCATCCTGCTGGAGAATGTCCAGACTGGTGAGAAGCGCGGTTTTGCCGGCCTGGAAGAATTGTTGGCTTATCTGAGCCAGGTGACCGCGGAAACCAATGAGACATTAGGTGAGGGGAGTCATACCAAGGTGCAGGGCTGAGGGGATTGCCCTGCACCTTATGACTAACTCTCAAAGCTGTGAAAGGAGGAATATTTGCCGAAGAAAGAGAACCAATCCAACACCAGAAAATCTTTAACTACTTATTTGATTGAAAAAACTAAACCTATAAAGAAACCAACTACATCGTTAAAGTGAGGAGGAATAACAAATGAAATGCCAATCTAATCAATTAAATATGCACTTGATCAGCGCCATTCTGATGGCAGTGGGACTGATTGCTGCGTTATTGGCAGCAGGCAGCCTGAATCCCGTTCAAGCGGAGCCTGCAGCCAAGAACCCACAAATAGACTTAATATCAACCGCGCTGACAACTCTGGAGTCTCAGAAAATTGATTCTGATCTGTTCAAAGAACTCAATAGCAAAGGTCAGGCTGACTTTTTTATCTGGATGGCAGAAAAAGCTGACCTAAGTCCTGCTTACCAATTGACCTCCAAAGAAGAAAAAGGGCGTTTTGTATTTGAAACCCTCAGGGCAACCGCAGAAAGGACCCAAACGGAATTAACTGCCTTGTTGGATAGCCAGGGAATCGAATATAGCTCTTTTTACATTGCCAATAAAATCCTGGTGCGAGGTGGGAATCAGATTTTGGTGGATCAGGTAGCATCCCGGCCCGATGTGATGCGCCTCTCCCCGAACGACTATGTTCAGGCCATTGATCCAATCATCAAGCCTGACACAAGCCTAAAAATTACCACGATTGAGCCTAACATCAGCTTCGTGAATGCCGACGATGTATGGGGATTGGGCATCACCGGGCAGGGAAGCGTGGTGGCAGGCAATGACACCGGCCTGGATGCAACCCATCCAGCCATTGCACCCCATTACCGTGGCTGCTTGAACCCACCCACCTGTGACCAATGGGACCACAACTATAACTGGTGGGATGCAACCGGCACATATCCAAGCGCTCCTTGGGATGACATGGGACATGGCACCCACACCACTGGCACAATGGTTGGGGATGACGGAGGCGCTAACCAAATCGGTATAGCGCCAGGTGCCCAAACCATTCACTGTAAAAATATGGATGCTGGTGGAGGCGGTTATCTTGAATGGTTTGAGCTTTGTTTCCAATGGGACCTGGCACCCTGGGATTTAAATGGAGAAAATCCAGATCCAACCAAAGCTCCGGATGCGATCAACAACTCTTGGGGATGGGAGCCATATGTAGAAGCATTTAAGGATGAAGTAGCTGCACTTCAAGCAGCAGGAATCGCAGTGGAAGCCTCAGCTGCAAATGGAGGCCCGTTGTGTTCTACTTTGGGTTCGCCTGGCAGTTATGCGGAAGTGCTAACCACCGGTTCCACCAACCATGCCTATGCCTATCCTGGGCAGTTAACCGGATTCAGCAGCCGTGGTCCCTCTCCTTTAGATGCTGGCTATTTCCCGGATGTCCTGGCACCTGGAGAGGATATCCGCTCCAGCATCCCAGGTGGTGGGTATGAGGGTGGTTGGAGTGGCACAAGTATGTCTGGGCCGCATGTGACTGGCTTGGTCGGTTTGCTCTGGTCTGCCAACCCCAATTTACGTGGCCAGGTGGAAATCACCAATGCCATCATTAAACATACCGCAGTCCCGCTCACCGGTCAAATCGGGTCAGACTGTGGTGGGAATTATGTGGATGGACCGAATAACGATTGGGGTTACGGGACGATCGACGCCCTGGCATCTGTCCAGTTTGCTTTGGCTTATGATGGTTCAGGAACACTTACCGGACTCGTTCAAGATGAAGGTGGAAGCCCGATCGAAGCTGCCACGGTGTGGGCATCTTATAGCCCAACAATCACTTTCCAGACGTCAACCGATGCAGTAGGACTATATGAAATGCTGGTCTATAGTGGAACGTATGACATGCGTACCATGGCTTATGGTTTTGGAATGCAGACGGTTGAGGATGTCGTCGTGATCTCAGGAACAACCACCGTGCAGGACTTCACCCTGACCGCAGTAGACACACACATCATTTCAGGCAAGGTACGGGATACTATAGCCGGATGGCCTTTGTATGCACACATCACCGTCAAAGGTGACCCACTTGACCCACCCGCCCCATTAAATGAAACCTGGACTGATCCGCAAACTGGCAGTTATAGTCTGACTGTGTCGGAAGGATTCACCCACACCATTAAAGTGGAATCTTTCACACAGGGTTATCTTCCATATGAAGTCACAGCCCCTCCGTTAACTGAAGATTTGACGCTGAACCTGACGTTGGAGCCCGATCTGGTCGCTTGTTCTGCAGCGGGATACCAGCTTGAAATAGAAGGGCTGGCTGAACCATTCGAATCTCAGCAAATTCCACCCGGATGGGAAGTGATCGATAACGCAGGTTCAGATGTAGTATGGGCATTTAATGACCCTGCTGGGCGTGGCAACTGGACCGGTGGGGGTGGTAATTTTGCCATTGTAGACAGCGACTGGGCTGGACTAGTAGATATCGATACAGAATTACGCTCACCGGTGTTGGATTTTTCCACTTTCACAACGGTTAATTTACAGTTTAGCTATGACTTCTACTACTACTCTGATGAAATTGCCGATGTAGATGTAAGTATCAATGGGGGCGATGGACCATGGGTGAATGTTTGGTCACGCAGTTTTGGCAGTGACCGGGGTCCAGCATATTCAACATTGGATATCTCTGCTATTGCTGCCGGTCAGCCGGAAGTCATGATCCGCTTCCATTATTACAATGCGTGGTGGGAATGGTGGTGGCAGGTGGACCGATTCCGGATTGGTACGTGGAGCTGCAATCTCCAGCCTGGCGGGCTGGTGGAGGGAAACGTAACCGACGCTGAGACTGGCCACGGCCTGAATAATGCCACCGTCGCTGGGGATAATGGGCAAGAGACCAAGACAAATCCAACCCCACTCGACCCAGCGTTGGAGGATGGTTTCTACATGCTCTTCTCCCCTGCGGGTACACACGTTTTTACCGCCACCAGGAATGGTTATGAACCAGTTGTATCCCAGGTGGATATAATCCCTAATGATACCGTCCGGCTGGATTTCAGCCTGCCTTATATCTCCCTCTGGACTCAGGCAGAGCCACTTATAGAGCCCCTGGCGGCCAACCTGGTGCAATGCCCCAACGACATGGGCAGCTTCTACCTGGTGGGTGGGGTGGATGCCTTGGGGAATTCTACCGACACGCTATATAAGTACACCATTACCAGCGGAGAATGGGAGCAGCTGGAATCCATGCCTGGAGTCCGCCGGGCGGCGGCAGTTGCCTGTTACCAGGGCAAGATCTACGCTGCCGGTGGGATGGATTCGGGGGGTATCAGATGGGATACTCTACACATCTATGATCTCATCTCCGATACCTGGTCGGTTGGTCCCTCATTGCCGGATGTTATTGTGGGTGCCTCAATGGGCGCCTGGGATGGCAAGCTGTACCTGGTGGGTGGTAGCCGGATTTTCTATCCATATACCCCTACCGACCAGGTGGATGTTTACGATCTTGTTACCGAGGAGTGGACAGCCGGTGGTGGGCTACCTATGCCTACTGCCGCCAGCTTCCATGGTAGCGTACAGATCGGTCCGTTCCTGTATGCAGTCGGAGGAGGCTCTGGTGACCCTATGCACAACATTGATCAGACCCAGCGCTACAACATGGCTACCGATAAATGGGAGCGTGGTCCGCAATTTACTAGCGCCCGCTCAATTACCTCGCTGGCAGCTTCTGGCTCGCACTTGTTTGCTCTAGGGGGTGACATGAATGGAGGCTGGATATTCGATTTTACTGACCAGGTGGAATATCTCGATTTATCAACCTGGCCTGCGGGCACCTGGACTGAACTGGACGACCCGCTGCCTAAACCGAATATCTACCCGGCATCCACCTGCTCGGAGGTGCTCACCGGTGGGGAGATCTGGGCGGTGGGTGGAGGCGACGAAAACCTGCAACCCTACAGCACCAATTACTACTATCCAATTCCCGAGCCTTGCGTCAGCTATGGCGTGGACCTGCCCGAACCCTGGCAAGGTAAAGGCGCGGCTGGAGAAACCGTCGAGTACACGCTGACCATCACCAACACTGGGGTGGTGACGGACTACTACACCCTGGATGTCAGCACCACCTGGGATATTGGATCACTCATGGGTGGACCCGGACCGATCGGACCGGGGGAGAGCATGGATATCGCCATTGCGGTGGAAGTGCCATCCGATGCCATGTGGGGTGACCAGGGCGTAACCGATATCACGGCTGCCTCGATCAGCAACCCAGCTGAATTTGACACCACAACCATCACCACCCAGGTGCTGGGCTACCAGGTGGATGTTAATCCCGATCCACCTGACCCACAGGAAGGTCACCCGGGGGAGATATTGACCTATACGCTGTGGGTATCCAACATCGGTGACTTCGTGGATAGCTACACCGTGACGATCAGCACCACCTGGGGCACGGTCACACCCATCAGCGTGGGTCCGCTGCTGCCTGGAGAAGAAACCGAGCTGGTGGTTACGGTGGAAATCCCTCAGGATGCGATGCATGCAGATTGGGACGTCGCCACGATAACGCTCACCTCCCAAGCCGACCCACGCGTCAGCCATAGTGTCGAGCTGACCAGCGCAGCGTTCTGGCATCGCATGCTCATACCGCTGGCGTTGAGGAACTAAGGGTTTAGGATGTGGCTCTGGACATGCGTCAGGTCACAAAGGGCTGACAACCCACCTCCAAGGATCCTGACCTTTGTCCAATGAGTTGTCTCGACACCCTCTGCTGGGGAGAAATGGCAGGGGGTGCTTCTTTTAAATATCACAATTATTTAGATTTCCACAAATCCCCAAGCCTCATCCGCCCTGCTTCCATAGCCTGCCGTTCCAAAAATTGCTTCATTTTCGACCAGGGTGTACGATCCAACATGCGCGGCATGGGAAAGGATTCCGCATCGGTGAAGTAAGCCAAAGCGCCTACTGCACTGACCGGAAAACTATGCACATGTGCATACTTTATGGCAGCTACTTGAAAAATCTCTTCTAAGGAGATGGTTTGTAGAATATAGTACAGATCAACAAGATCTTTGCGTGTGCCACGGCCGATAATTGCTGCCAGCTTCATTGCCCCAATTTCCTGGAGTGTGGCTAAACGGATGCCATCCACCAGCAGCGGTTCCTGCACCAAAGGGTAAAGCACCAAACGAAAAAAGCTGATCCCTACCTCCTGCCAAACAGCAGCGAAAGTGCCGTCGGTATCATAGGTGATGACCAACGAAGGATCGTCAAGTAAAACACGTAAGGCATCTCTTTGATCGGAACCAACCGCCAACGCATCTGCCGAAAAAAAGTCGAGATCGATTGAAAAGCGGTGGCCCAGGTGAAGAGCTAAACCTGTGCCACCTGCAAGGTAGTAATTCCGGATGAATGACAGGCGTTCAATATGCTTAAATGCCTGGATAGTGGCGGGTGTAAGTGCCTCCCAATGCGGATGACTCAAGGAAGCCATACTTCACCCTTTCCAAAGGGTGCTGGTTTCCAACGACGCAAACCCAACAGCTTACTCCAATAGTTAAATGTGACTGGTTTTAACCACCGCTCTCCATGCTCGCGCAGGAAACGCTGGATCCGATCGCGCCGGCAAACCTGAAACAACCAGCGTATCTCCTCCCAATCACCAAATTCCAAGGTGCGCTGAATGATTAAATCTGCATCGCGTCGGATGTGTAAATCCTCCAGAACATATTCCTGAAAATACGGTTTAAGGGACGGTGGAATCAACATGGTTTGTTGCTGCATGTTTCAATTGTAACATTCGGTGTACTTCCGGGGGGATTTAAAACAATAAAGTCTCTTGGCAATGACCTACTCTCCCAGGCAGTTACCCACCAAGTACCATCGGCGCTGACAGGCTTAACGAACGGGTTCGGGATGTTACCGGGTGTACCCCTGTCGCTCCAATCACCAAGAGACTCTATTTACATGTTAAGATACCAACAAATAGTGATTTATGATGACGCATGCGAAAAGTGTCGAGTTCTCCGTACCACGTGATTAAGCCCTCGGCCATTAGTACAGCTTAGCTGAACGCATTACTGCGCTTACACATGCTGCCTATCAAAGCAGGTAGTCTTCCTGCGGCCTTACTCCCTTAATGGGATGAGGGATCTAATCTTGAGGCGAGTTTCCCACTTAGATGCTTTCAGCGGTTATCTCTGCCGGACTTAGCTACCCAGCGATGCCGTTGGCACGACAACTGGCACACCAGAGGTCCGTCCACCCCGGTCCTCTCGTACTAGGGGCAGATCCTCTCAAATCCCTTGCGCCCACAGCGGATAGAGACCGACCTGTCTCACGACGGTCTGAACCCAGCTCGCGTATCGCTTTAATGGGCGAACAGCCCAACCCTTGGGACCTTATCCAGCCCCAGGATGCGATGAGCCGACATCGAGGTGCCGAGCGAGGCCGTCGATATGAACTCTTGGGCCTCACCAGCCTGTTATCCCCGGGGTAGCTTTTATCCGGTAAGCCACGGCCCTTCCACACAGTACCGTGGGATCACTAAGCCCGGCTTTCGCCTCTGCTCGACGCGTTGGTCTTGCAGTCAAGCTCCCTTATGCCTTTACACTCTCCGGCTGGTTTCCATTCAGCCTGAGGGAACCTTTGGGCGCCTCCGTTACTTTTTAGGAGGCGACCGCCCCAGTCAAACTGCCCACCTGGCACGGTCCCCCATCCGGATTACGGAATGGGGTTAGGGTCTAAACATCGTCAGGGTGGTATTTCATTGGTGACTCCACCGAGGCTAGCGCCCCAGTTTCAAAGTCTCCCACCTATGCTACACAAACAATGCCCAAACTCAATGCCAAGATGCAGTAAAGCTCCACGGGGTCTTTTTGTCCTGCTGCGGGTAACGAGCATCTTCACTCGTATTTCAATTTCACCGGGTCCCTCGTTGAGACACTGTTCCAGTTGTTACACCGTTCGTGCGGGTCGGAACTTACCCGACAAGGAATTTCGCTACCTTAGGACCGTTATAGTTACGGCCGCCGTTCACTGGGGCTTCAGTTCAGAGCTTCGGCTTACGCCTAACCCCTCCCTTTAACCTTCCAGCACTGGGCAGGTGTCAGCCCCTATACATCGCCTTACGGCTTTGCAGAGACCTGTGGTTTTGTTAACCAGTCACTAGAACCATTTCACTGCGACCTCCCAATGCTCCAATCGTACGACTTTCACATCAGGAGGCACCCCTTATCCCGAAGTTACGGGGCTAAATTGCCTAGTTCCTTAACGAGGGTTCTCCCGTTCGCCTTGGTATACTCTACCCATCTACCAGTGTCGGTTTGCGGTACGGACACCTTTGAATCAACGCTTAGAGGCTTTTCTCGGCAGCAAGGCTTAACCACTTCCGCCTTAAAGGCTCGCATTCGCGCCTCAGCTCAGCCTGTTTTCTCCAGGCCTCAACGCCTACACGCTTACACCTGCACAACCAATCGCAGGCTGGTCTACCTCGCTGCGTCCCCTCATCACTCATCAAAGGTGGTTCCGGAATGTTGACCGGATGTCCATCACTTACGCCTCACGGCCTCAGCTAAGGACCGACTAACCCGACGCGGACTGACCTGGCGTCGGAAACCTTAGATTTACGGCGAACACGGTTCTCACGTGTTTTACGCTACTCATGCCTGCATTCTCACTTCTGCCCGCTCCAGCCGTCCTTACAGTCGACCTTCACTGCTGGCAGAACGCTCCCCTACCGCCCCAGTCAAAGACTGAGACCCAAAGCTTCGGTGCCAGGCTTAGCCCCGTTAAATTTTCCGCGCAGGACCACTTGACCAGTGAGCTATTACGCACTCTTTAAAGGGTGGCTGCTTCTGAGCCAACCTCCTGGTTGTCCGAGTAATCCCACATCGTTTCCCACTTAGCCTGGACTTTAGGACCTTAGCTGTTGATCTGGGCTGTTTCCCTCTCGACCCCGAAACTCATCTCCCGGAGTCCGACTGCCATGCTCTAGAGTATCGGCATTCGGAGTTTGGTTGGGTTTGGTAAGCAGTAAGCCCCCTAGCCCATCCAGTGCTCTACCTCCGATACTGAACACATGACGCTAGCCCTAAAGCTATTTCGGGGAGAACAAGCTATCTCCTGGTTCGTTTGGCATATCACCCCTACCCACAGCTCATCCCCTAATTTTGTAACATTAGTAGGTTCGGGCCTCCACGAGCGGTTAAACTCGCTTCACCCTGGCCATGGGTAGCTCACCAGGTTTCGTGTCTAATCCTTGCGACTATGCGCCCTATTCAGACTCGCTTTCGCTACGGCTTCGGGTGTCACTCCCTTAACCTTGCCACAAAGATTAACTCGCAGGCTCATTCTCCAAAAGGCACGCCGTCAGGCATAGCGGCGCGCATCCGGCTTTCACCGGCGCACAGCCCGCCATTAGCCCTTCGACTGCTTGTAAGCTTACGGTTTCAGGATCTATTTCACTCCCCTTATCGGGGTGCTTTTCACCTTTCCCTCACGGTACTTGTACACTATCGGTCGTCAAATGTATTTAGCCTTGGAGAGTGGACTCCCCAGCTTCCCACTGGATTAGCGTGCCCAGTGGTACTCAGGTACCTGGCAGGAGTCGCTTAGCTTTCACATACGGGACTGTTACCCTCTTTGGTAGGCTGTCCCACACCTTTCTGTTAGCAGAGCGATTTGTAACTCCTATGTGCCAGGCCCTACAACCCCGATCCGGCAAGCCAGATCGGTTTGGGCTGTTCCCCGTTCGCTCGCCACTACTAGGGGAATACTTTCTTTTCCTCTGGGTACTTAGATGTTTCAGTTCCCCAGGTTCCCTTCTCCCAATCTATATATTCAACTGGGAGATGCCGTTGGTTCGCAACGGCAGGTTTCCCTATTCGGACATCCCCGGATCGGCGCCTGTACACGGCTCCCCGGGGCTTATCGCAGTGTCCCACGTCCTTCATCGGCATTTAACGCCTAGGCATCCACCGTAAGCTCTTAGTAGCTTAATCACGTGATGCGGAGAAATCGAAACTTTTCGTATTACATCTCTCTTTCTGTCGCATTACGCATATGATTTGATATAAATCACTATTCAGTTGGTAAGGTTCAAAGGCCTTTTGGCCTTCAGCGATTGATCGCTGAGAGGTGATCCCGATTCTTGTTTGGAGCTCCGGAGCACCCTTCAAGGGTCAATCGTTCATTTAGAGACAAAGCGACCCGACACACCGCCGGGTCGTAAAATACCCACACGATGGCTCAAAAGTGATGCTATGTCTTGATGACTAACTCTATACGCAAGTACACCTCATTCTAGGGCAGCCCTGTGGAGATGAGGGGACTCGAACCCCTGACTTCCGCCTTGCAAAGGCGGCGCTCTCCCAACTGAGCTACATCCCCAGTCTTTGCTACTGGTAAGGTAGTGGGCCTGACTGGATTCGAACCAGTGACCCCAGTCTTATCAGGACTGTGCTCTAACCAGCTGAGCTACAGGCCCCGATCTTGGACCTCAACAACTGAGAAGTGACAGGAAACCACCGGTAATTATAACGCCTCGCTACCGCAAGCGAGTCTTGCAACCGAATAGATGTTTGAAGTCTATTCGGGGTCGAGTAGAGCTTCCTGCCCTTAGGCAGGCATGCTCAGAACTCTAGAAAGGAGGTGATCCAGGCGCACCTTCCGGTACACCTACCTTGTTACGACTTCGTCCCAGTCACCAGTCCCACCTTCGACAGCTCCCTCCCTTACGGGTTAGGATACCGGCTTCAGGTGTTACCAGCTCCCATGACGTGACGGGCGGTGTGTACAAGCCCCGGGAACGTATTCAACGCACTAATGCTGACGCGCGTTTACTAGCAACTCCGGCTTCATGCAGGCGGGTTGCAGCCTGCAATCTGAACTGAGACCGGTTTTGGGGATTGGCTCTACCTCGCGGCTTTGCGACCCATTGTACCGGCCATTGTAGCGTGTGTGTAGCCCCGGATATAAAGGCCATGCTGACTTGACGTCATCCCCGCCTTCCTCCGGCTTGATACCGGCAGTCCTGTATGACACTTGTAACATACAGCGAGGGTTGCGCTCGTTACCGGACTTAACCGGACACCTCACGGCACGAGCTGACGACAGCCATGCAGCACCTGTATAGGCTCCCCGAAGGGTCGGTCACCTCTCGGATCCCTACCACCTATATGTCAAACCCGGGTAAGGTTTTTCGCGTAGCAACGAATTAAACCACACGCTCCGCTGCTTGTGCGGGGCCCCGTCAATTCCTTTGAGTTTTAACCTTGCGGCCGTAGTCCCCAGGCGGCAAACTTATCGCGTTAGCTTCGGCACCGGCGGGTTTTACCCCACCAACACCAAGTTTGCATCGTTTACAGCTAGGACTACCGGGGTTTCTAATCCCGTTCGCTCCCCTAGCTTTCGCGTCTGAGCGTCAGGAACGGTCCAGGAGGCCGCCTTCGCCACTGGTATTCCTCCCGATATCTACGCATTTCACTACTACACCGGGAATTCTACCTCCCTCTACCGTCCTCTAGTCTGGTAGTATTGAACGGCCTCTCCCAGTTGAGCCGGGAGCTTTAACATCCAACTTACCAAACCGCCTGCACGCGCTTTACGCCCAGTAAATTCGGATAACGCTCGGATCCTACGTATTACCGCGGCTGCTGGCACGTAGTTAGCCGATCCTTATTCTTGAAGTACCGTCCTTCCTCGTCCTTCAGAAAAGCGCTTTACAACCCGAAGGTCTTCATCGCGCACGCGGCGTTGCTGCATCAGGCTTTCGCCCATTGTGCAATATTCCCTACTGCTGCCACCCGTAGGTGTCTGGCCCGTGTTTCAGTGCCAGTGTGGGGGGCCACCCTCTCAGGCCCCCTACCCGTCGTAGCCTTGGTAGGCCGTTACCCTACCAACGAGCTGATGGGACGCAGGTCCCTCCCAAAGTGGATTGCTCCTTCAGTTGCCAGGCCTCTAACCCTGGTAACCACATGAGGTATTAGCTCCAGTTTCCCGGAGTTATTCCTCTCTTTGGGGCAGGTCACCAACGCGTTACTCACCCATTCGCCACTAGGAAGTTCCCGTATTGCTACAAGAACTCCTCGTTCGACTTGCATGTATTAGGCACGCCGCCAGCGTTTATCCTGAGCCAGGATCAAACTCTCCGCAAAAAAATTATGCATCTTTCGATGCGTAAAGTCTGCGATTTTGTCGTTATAACGACTGGCTGATTTCCTATCACTATTCAGTTGTTAAGGTTCCTTCAATCGAGCGGGCAGGATTTTACCACCGCCACTAGAGCCTGTCAAGGCTTTTTCTGAGACTAAACGGCCGATGTTAAACTCAACATCGGCACGTCAGACTGTGAAGTGTGTACACTTTAGTCTCTGACGCATGTGCGTCTTTGCTCGTTTGTAAGTGTTCTGCCCATCAGGGCGAGAACAAGCGTGTTCAATTGCGAACGATATTATAAACTATTACCTTAACTTGTCAAGAGGAAATACTATAGAGATTGTTGAAAAACAAGATATGAATTGACTTTTGGGAAGAAATTTAATACAATCAAGGCAATCACCCAAAGGAGCCCGAGATGGAAAAGCAACGATATGTAGAGACTGGCAGTA
>Ga0315273_10004456_pt1 | contig 17167 bp, 13 predicted proteins | sample YL17G02_0_MG_FD_205753 | JGI IMG/M metagenome (GOLD analysis project Ga0315273, IMG submission 205753) | Sediment microbial communities from Yellowstone Lake, YNP, Wyoming, USA - YL17G02_0 | ecosystem: Environmental > Aquatic > Freshwater > Lake > Sediment | place: USA: Wyoming | collected... | reverse complement strand
TGGCCCTCGTCCCCGCTGACGAACCGAAGCAGGTCCTGGTTGCCGGCGGAGGCCCGGCCGGCCTGGAAGCGGCGAGGGTGGCGGCCCTGAGAGGGCACAAGGTGACCGTCTGTGAGAAGAAAGAGAAGCTGGGTGGCCAGATCAATATCGCCAGCGTGCCCCCCTTCATGCAGGAGATCAGCCAACTGATCCAGTACCTTTCCAAACAAGCACAGAAAGCGGGCGTACACATAGAGTTGGGCAAGGAGGTCACCGCGGAACTCATCGATGAACGCAAGCCGGATGTGGTTGTCGTGGCCACTGGGGCCACGCCCCTGATCCCGGCGAGCATTCAGGGAACCGACAAGGACCATGTCGTCACGGCCTGGGAGGTCTTGGCCGGCCATCAGGCCTCGTTGGCCGGCAACGTTGTCATCATTGGTGGTGGCCTTGTTGGCTGCGAAACGGCCGACTTTCTGGCGCAGACCACGGATAACATGGGTGTGGCTGCCACCCATGTGACCATCCTGGAGATGCAGGATAGGCTCGCTTTGGATGGCAACCCAGAGGCAAGGCACCTGCTCATGGAAAGGCTGCGCGAAAAGCGAGTGGAGATTCTGCTCGGGGCAGAGGTCAAGGAAATCATCGATGGTGGGGTGGTATTCACGAGAAAGGGCCAAGAGGTGTCCGTTCAGGGTGCAGAGTATGTCATTCTGGCCACGGGGGCAAAGTCGGTCGACAACCTGTCTGAAGCGATCAAGAACAAAGTGGCCGAAGTCTATGTGATTGGCGACGCACAGACCTGCGCTACGGCGCTCCAGGCTACTGCCGCCGCCGCAGCGGTCGGTCGGAAGATCTAATCTTCAGAGGGAGGGTTTTCATATGATGGAAACCAAGAGATCATTCTGTCGCTTCTGCCACGCCTCCTGCGGAATCGAGGTAGACGTAGAGGACAACCGGGTACTGGCGGTTCGCGGAGATCCGGAGAACACCGTTTCACAAGGCTATACGTGCATCAAAGGCAGAGCGGAGGTTGATCGCATCTACCATCCGGACCGGCTCCTGGCTCCCCAGAAGCTCACGGCCGGCCGTAGAAGCGAACTCCCGGCTGAGCAGGCCCTGGACGAGATAGCGGCGAAGCTGAAGAAGATAGTAGACCAATACGGCCCCAGATCCGTTGCCGCGTACGTTGGGTGCGGCGGGTATCGCAATTCAGCCGCCGGTCCCTGGTTCGTCTGCAAGTTCCTGGAGGCCCTCCATTCTCCGAGCTTCTATACCTGCTTCACAATTGACTCACCCAGTTATACCGTTTCCTTGTTCCGCTTGTTCGGCGGCCCTGTCCCTGTAAACCTGTTCGATGTAGCCAACGCTCAAGTTGCGATGTTCGTCGGCACGAATCCGGTCGAATCGAAACAGCTCATCATGCCCCAATCCAATCCCCTCAAACGCATAAGAGACGCCCAGAAGAGGGGCATGAAGCTCATCGTGATAGATCCAAGGCGAAGTTCTCTCGCCAAACTGGCGGACGTTCACCTACAGGTAAAGCCCGGAGAGGACCCTACTCTGCTGGCAGGAATGATCCGGGTCATCCTGGAAGAAGAGCTCTACGACAAGGAATACGTTCTGAACAACGTGAGCGGTGTGGACGAACTCCATGCGTCCGTGAAAGACTTTGACCTTGCGTATGTCTCGAAACGTACCCAAGTGGCGAAAGACCTGATCCTCGAAGCGGCACGCATGTTTGCTACAGCGGAGAGAGGCGGTGCCCAGAGCGGCCAAGGGGTGCACATGGCGCGTCACCAGAACCTTGGGACCCACCTTGTCATGGCTTTGAACGCCCTGTGCGGACGTTATGATCGGCGGGGCGGTCTGGTCCGGAACGAGGGGCCCCTCGGGTTCGAGATTCCGGAAGGCATGGGCCCTATTCCCCTGGCCCTCGAAAGCGGCGAGACATCCCGCATCAGGGGAATCAAGGGGATATTCAATGTCTTGGGTGGTTTTACCGAGCTGCCGAGCAACACCCTTACGGACGAGATTCTCACTCCCGGCGAGGGCAAGGTCCGCGTCCTCTTCGTGCTTGGCGGTAACCCGGCCCTTGTGCTTCCCGATGAGGCGTCTACCGTGCGAGCCTTGAAGGATCTTGACCTGCTTGTGGTCAATGATCACTTCATGAGCGCTACGGCGAAGTTTGCCGACTATGTTTTTGCAGTGAAACACCCTTTTGAACGAGCGGATGTGACGAGGCTCGTGGAAATCGCTTTTCCTTTCCCTTTTGGTCAGTACTCACCGGCGCTCGTAGATGCCCCTGATGACGTGCTGGAGGACTGGGAAGTATTCTGGGGCCTTGCCAAGAGGCTGGACCTCGACCTCAATATCCCGAATATCAGCATGGACAGCCAACCTACGGCGGATGCCCTCATAGACGGACTTCAGCCGATGAAACGCATACCGCTGGAGGAGATGAAGAAGTATCCGGGGGGCCATGTGTGGGGTGAACGAGAGCTAAAGGCAGGCGGTCTCATCCCGAGTATGATCGGACACGAAGACAAGAAGATGGCAGCCGGCCACCCGGCGATTCTGGAAGACTTGCGCGTGCTCCGCGCTGAGCCTGTGATCGATGGCGGCGGTTACGAGCCCGACGAGGATTGCAGCTTCCGTTTGATCTCCTATCGTATGCAAGAGGCGTATTGTACGCAGGGCCAGAATCTGCCTTCTCTGCGGAAGAAGCGTTCTTTCAACCCCTTGCTGATGCATCCGAATGCCATGGAGGCACTCGGAGTCAAGGATGATGACATCGTGGTGGTTGATAGCGGCTTCGGCATGGTGGAGGCGATTGTCGAATCAACCGAAGACCTGAAACCGGATGTCGTCGGACTGGCATTCGGCTGGGGCGATCCTTCGGACGAACGGGGTGTTCGGGAGAAGGGAAGCAATGTGCAGCGCCTTATTCCCGATGATGTCCGATATGATCCTGTTACCGGGCTTGCGCAGACGACGGCCATACCTGTGAACATTCATCCCAAGTAGTCTGCTTTTTCTTACAGAAAGGATCGTATGCTCGATATGTTTCGACTGTACATGTACCTCAACACGGTTATTGCTATTGCGGCCTGACTGCCTCAGGACAACAGGGGGAGAGAATATGGAACAAGCAATCCTGGAAAGCCTCAAGTCGATGATTGGGCATGAGAATGTATCGTCGGGATCTCACGCTGCCAAGAAGTTCACCAGGGCTGGGCAGCAGGCACCGAATATGGTAATGGTCAGTCCCTCCTGCGATGAAGAGGTGCAACGGATCGTCAACCTGGTCCGTGAGAAAAGGACGCCAATCATCACCGCTAACGATCGTTACTTGCTGCCCGAAGATCTGGACAAAGAGGGGGTTCTTCTCGACTTCTCCCGAATGAACAGGATTGAACAAATCGACGCCCGCAACCTTATGACCCACGTCCAGAGAGGCGTTACCTGGGAACAACTGAACGCTGAACTGAAGGGACAGGGGGTCAAGGCTGGCGTGCCCGTGGCCGCGAATTCAGACTCAGTGGCCGAGTGCCATGCGGCACGCATGGTCTCGAAGGCTGCATCCAAGTTCTGGGATTATCCGCTCAGCAACCTGCGACTCGTCATGGCCAACGGTCGCATTCACAGGACCGGCACCCACGGCTTTGCCAAGGACCCGTCAGATGGAAGGAACGACGGCGGTCCCAACCTTTCAAACTGGTTTTTCGGGTCCGATGATATTTTCGGCATCATGACCCGCGCTTCCATCCTGCTGTGGCCGGTGTGCGAAGCCCGAACCTGTCTCGTATATGGGTTCGACGACTCCGACCACCTGCAACGGGCACTGAAGGAATTGCCCCGCACCGAGCTCGGCAGGGAGTATCTGGGAATGAACAGCGTTTCCCTGAAGAATGTGCTCCATGGCAAGGCAGAAGACTATCCCCCCTGGGTCCTGGTCATCGGCTTTGAAGGGCGGGCCAAGCATGTGGCGCACAACATAGACAGGGTTGAGAAGCTTCTGCAGGCGTACAAGTGCCGGCCCGAGCAAGCTCTTGTAGACAAAATGACCGAACAACTCGACCAACCCTGGATGGAGGCCGGTGAGAGCCATACAGGGTTCTACGCCCTGTTTGAGAAGCTCGGGAATCTGGATGCTGAGATCGTCAGAGCAGCAACGACCGCCGGAATGCATGAAGAACAAACCAGCAAGATATACACGGCTTATGATCATGGCCGATGCATGTATGCTGTGTACGACTGGCTTTCAGATGGACAGGAGCAGGTTGTACCCGTTGACGCATTGAATCTGACGCTGGCCGACCTGGGGGCATTCTTTGACCGCCCCCATGGAGAACTCGGACGAAAGGTCTACACGAGCATCCCCAATCACCTGAAACTTCTCAAGCGGATTAAGGGTTTTCTGGATCCGGACAACATCATGAATCCGGACCGAATTCTCAGAGACGGGGATCCGGAATGGCAACCGCTCGGGGTCGGGGACGGTGAGACCGGTTTGACGGGATCAAACCTGAAGGTCGTCAAAGAGAAGCTGGCTGACGCCGTCGGTGCGAACTGGGTGAGCGACAACCCCGTGGATTTGAGCAGTTACGGTAGGGATTTTACCATCTTTTCGGGGGAACGTCCCAACATTGCGGTTCTGCCGGAGACAACCGAACAGGTGCAGAGTATCATCCGGATCGCCTATGAGCATGGAGTTCCGGTTGTACCCCTGTCCACTGGGTTCAATCACGGTGGTCTGACCATCACGCGCAAGGGCGGCATCCTGATTGATCTGAAGCGAATGAATGCCCTGCTATCGATCGACGAGGAGGCTATGACCGTTTCCGTGAACCCAGGCGTCCGTATGCGTTCGGTTTGGTGGGAGTCTGTAAAGCGAAGGGCAAGGGATGGATTCCACCTGAAGCCGATTCTGCCGCTGACGTTCGGCAGCGTCTCCCTGCTCTCCAATTACGTGGCCCGGGGCGGCGCAGGAACCCTGTTCAAGTACGGCGGGAATTGTGAGTTGACTTCAAGCATGACCTGGGTCCTGCCCAATGGTGAAGTCTACAGAGCCGGTGCCAATGCCGTTCCAAACGTGGGGAATCTTCCCCTGCATTTCACGCCCGGACCCGATCTGTTCGGGATGTTCTTCAACGCGGACGGTATGTTCGGTGTTTGCACCGAGTTGACAGCAAAGCTCTACCCGGAAAACGATAAGATAGACGGTTTCGAGGATATAGCCACATCAGCCAATTACGACTCGGATTTTCATCATGCCTTCTGCCAGACCCTTGAAGCAATTCATGACCTTGCGCAGGAAAACATCACCGACTTCATATACAAGGCCCATCCCGGACTGTTTGCCCTGGCCATGGTCAGCGCGTTTGAAGGGTTGACCGTTCCAGGGGTGATTGGAACGAGCCCTCAGCACCCTCTGGCCACGATGGTCAGCGCATACGATGCTGAGGAACTCGATATCAAGAAGGAGATCGTGACTGAAGTCGTCCAGAAATACGGTTTGCTGGTCATCGATCGGAAAATGTTCGGGGAAAAAATAGCGGAAATGCAAACCACTGCACCCATAAAGATGAGTCTCGGCGTGAGAGAAAACTTTGCGGGGACCTACAAGGGAGCCTTCCAGTGGACCGCGTGCAACATGAAGATGGACAAGATCCCTGAGTTTGCAGTGAAATATGACGCACTGGTCAGGAAATACTGGAAGACTTCGAATCCGACCGTATCCGTAGAACATGCCATGACCGGAACGGACATTCAAGGGCCTCTGCCATACGGTCGCATGGGTGGCGTCGAGGTCGACTTCTGGTGGGATCAGGGGAACCCCGAGGAGGTAAAACGCGCCACAACCATGATGCACAAAACACAAAAACTCATGCTTGAACTCGGAGGCTCCCTCTTCCGCAACATGTTCGGTTCCGGCGAGTATCACATTCCTCTGTGGGCCGAAAACGGTGAGTATCTAGCTATTCTGAAGAATGCCAAGCAGGCATTCGACCCGACCAACCTGATGCATCCGGACGTGCTTCCGATCACCGAGGATTATGTTTGAGTGTAGTCGGAAATCGATACAGAAGTAGCGGGCACCCGGCCTCTCAAGGATTCTCACACCCCTACCCCTATACTATTTACAGTAAGGGTGCTAGCGTGATGGCGGTATTACAGCTCGCCAAAACCTTCCATTCATTCAGAGGGAGCGAAACATGCAAGATGACGTATATTTCCGATTAGGAGAGCGATTGAACCAGCACCAGGTAAAAATCCTCCTCATTGAGCCGTATATGAGGATCCTGCGGGAATTCTATACGCCTGAGCAGGCAGAATTGGGAGCCCAGCTCCCTGTGGGGGCGCTAACCGCTGCTGAACTGGCCGATACTTTGAATCGTGATCTCGAACCGCTGACGGCAATGCTCGAAACCATGGCCGACAACGGATTGATATTTGTTACCAGAGGCGAAGATGGTGTGAGCAAATACGCCCTTACTCAGTTCGTTCCGGGTGTGGTGGAGTTCCAGCTGATGCGGGGAAGGGATACGCCCAAGGACCGGGAGGTCGCCAAGATGCTGAAGGAGTTCTTCGAGGGAGAGATGCGCGACCTCATGCAGGAGCTCTTCAAGGACCCGGAAATGGTGAAACAAATGCTGCCGGATGCTCCCGCCCGGATCATTACAGTTGAGCACGAATTGCCCCAGGATATCGAGGTCTATTCTTACGAGAAGTTGAGCGAGATGTTAGAGAAAGAGGAGTCGTTTGCTGCGGCAAAATGTTACTGCCGGCACCATGCTCACCTGGTCGACGATCCGTGCAAGATCGAGGGCATTCCCGAGTATTCCTGCCTCATGTTCGGCGATACGGCGGAGTACATCATCGATCGCCGTTTCGGAAAACGTATCACAAAAGAGGAAGCCCAAGAAATCATCTTGGCAACCGAGAAGGCCGGATTGATGCACAATACCGGGAATTACTGTGACCGGGCTGTTTTTGTGTGCAATTGCTGTGGTTGTTGTTGTGAGTTCCTGGGGGCAGTGAAACGGACGAACAGCACCGCGATGCTGGCCCATGCGAACTTTGTGGTGGCCATCGATGCAGATCGCTGTTCCGGTTGCGGGGATTGCATCGAGCGGTGCCAGATGGAAGCTCTGAGCCTCGTCAATGAGGTCATCTCTGTGAATGAAAACATGTGCCTTGGCTGCGGAAACTGCGTATCGGCCTGTCCCACGGAGAGCCTGTCCATGGTACGAAGGGCCAATGTCAAGCCTCCGGAGGCGAAAGACACACTGCATCGACTCGGGATGGGATAGAAAAAGGGGGATGCATTAAGTATAGGAATTCGGGCATGCTTGCTCAAATCGAGACTCTGGTGAGGAAATGGCTATGGCGAAAAGAACGGTTGTCGGTGCGGGGCTTTCCGGAATGGTTGCTGCCATCGATCTGGCGCGACAGGGTGATGAGGTTCTGATTCTTGAGAAGGAGAAGGCGATAGGCGGATCCCCCGCGTATCATCCGTCCCTCCATGCGACCCCGATCGACCTTCGGTATACGTCAGACTTTATTAGCATTGACGTCTCCAGCTGTTTTCAGCTTTTGTCGGAAACCCAATTATGGATTCGGAACAAGCGCCTCTACCCTAGCCTCAACCATTATGGCGTGGAGCGTGGCGATCGCGAGACGGCCATTGATTCGTATCTGTACAAGATGTGCCTCGATCACGGGGTGCAGTTTGAATTCGGCCATCCGGTCAACCGACTGAAAGACGTTGCGCCGGGGAGTATCGTGGCAACGGGTACGATGTGTACCGTGGATGACTTTTCCGTACACAAGCGCATCGACGGACACGGCTACGCCTTCGTCATGGAGACCAAGCTTGGGCCGGCGAATTGGCAGTTCTCGGATACCTACTCGCCCGACTATTTCTACGCAGTGGCCATGAACGGCATCCTCTACGGGCTTGTCTTCGGACGGCGGACACACATCGAGGAGAAGTCGCTAGAGATCATCAACCGGCAGTGTCGGGAGCGGGCAGGCTTTGAGATCCAAGGCTGGAAGCCTTTCTACTGTGAGACGATGATCGGCACGCGCTTGTTCTTTGGTCCGGGAGACAGGTACATCATGACCGGCTCAGCCTCGGGCAGTTACGATCCCTATTGCGGTTATGGTATCGTCGGGGCCCTGACATCGGGCAAGGTCTCGGCCCTGGCCCTCCGGGATCGGGACGGGGCCCAGGTCCTCTTCGACCGGATGAATCGCAATCATATGTACCTCTACTACATGTTTGAGACGATCGCACGGCTGCCGCAGTCGGTCAGGTTGCAGATGCTGACCTCCATGCCGGCCTATTACAAATACAGCAAAGTGCTGTTCGGCCGGATGGGTCGCGGCATCCCGGGATATCCGCGCGACTGGATGGAGGAATTTACGCGGGATTGAGCTCCATTCCTCTAAAAGACGATGTCCATCGGGCTCTTATCATCCGATTCCACAGACTTGGCGATTCCGTACACGTCCGGCAAGATGTTGGCAACAAAGAACTTGGCTGTCTGAATCTTGTTGTAATAAAACTTCGCGTCATTATGTTCTTGAACGAGTTTCCGTTTGCCGGCATCATCCTGGATCCCTTTGTTTGCGCATATGGTTTGCAGTTTCTCATATGCCAGCAGGGCCTGATCAAGGATGAAGTAGCTACACGCAACATGACCGAACATGAACAGATAAGGGGTGGCGTACTGAAACGGATATACCACATCGCCGGTCATCCCCTTGGTACCCAAGGTCATCGTGGTTGCAACCAGTTGCTCCTTGGCCTCTCCCAGCAGTTTGAGGTGCTTCCCCAACTCAGGGTGAGCGCGGTTCTTCTCCACGAAATCGCTCAGTATCCCTACAAAATTCTGGAACAGCCTCCCCTTGCGCATTCCCACTTTACGTCCCAGGAGGTCCATGGCCTGGATGCCGGTGGTGCCTTCATAAATGGTGCCGATCTTGGCGTCTCGCAAGAGCACGGAGACCCCGTAGTCCTCGCAGTATCCATACCCGCCGTGAACCTGTAAGGCCAGGGAGGCGGACTGGAAAGCCATCTCCGTGGAATAGCCCTTGCAGACAGGGGTGAGCAGTTCAATCAGATCGTTGTAACGCTGACGTTCTTCGACATCGGCCGTGTGCTTGGCACGATCGAGCCAGTACGAGACGGAATAAATCATGCCGCGCGTCGCCTCCACGACAGCCTTCTGTGTCAACAACATGCGGCGAACATCCGGATGTTCGACAATAGGCACGCTGGGCGCATTGGGGTTTCCTGCATCTTGAATACGCGTCCCTTGAATGCGCTCACGGGCGTAATCAAGGGCAAGGTGATAGGCCGCAGCAGCCTGAGACACGCCCTGCACGCCAACGCCCAGGCGCGCATGGTTCATCAACTTAAACATAATCTGAATGCCTTGATTCTCTCCACCGATGATCCAGGCCCGGCAGGGACCGTCTTCTCCATAGGCGATGGAGCAGGTAGCGGAAGCATGCATGCCCATCTTTTCTTCAACGCCGGTGGCCTTGATATTGTTGAACGCACCGATGCTGCCATCGCCGTTGACAAGGTATTTCGGCGCTACGAACAGGCTCAACCCCTTGACCCCCGGCGGTGCCCCTTGCACGCGAGCCAAAAGGACGTGGATCATGTTCTTGTTCATGTCGTGATCCCCACCGGAGATGAAGATCTTGTTGCCTGTCAAGAGATATGTATCTCCGTCGCGTTTGGCCGACGTCTTGATCTCGCCCACAGCGCTCCCCGCCTGGGCCTCCGTGAGCACCATGGCCCCAGCCCAGACACCTGTAAGCATCTTCTCACAATAAGTCTCTTTCAAGTACTCTGAGCCTTCTTCTGCTATCAGGTTGGCCGTAGCACTGGTAAGCCCCTGATAGCCGCTGAAGCCGGTATTGGCGGCAACAAATATGTCCACTATGGCCAAGCCCAGGGTTGACGGGAGCCCTTGCCCTCCGAACTCCGGAGAAGCGGTGACAGCTCCCCAGCCGGCCTCGTTGAACTTATGCAGGGTGTCTCGCACCTCATCCGGAACCACTACCTGGCCCTCTACGAACCTGGCCCCATTCTTATCCGTTGGTTCAAGGGTCGGAGCGATAACGTTGACGGCAAACTTCTCAGCCTCATTCAGAATCATCCTGTAGTCGTCGGCAGAGAAATCCCTATAGGCCTCGAACTCAGAGAGATTTTCGACCTTGAGTTTCTCAAAAAGATTGAAACAGATGTCCCTCATGTCAACTTTGTACGCCATCATGGACCTCCTTCGTATGCTCATGCTGGAATTTCATGAACTTCCCTTATAGTAGAAAATGTGCCTAAAATCAATATGGTGGGGTATTTGACATCAACGGCCACGCATCGTAGCATTGACTTGCCTGCCAGACCTTTGATTTACATGGACCTTTCCAGAAGAACCAAGGAGAGAAATGATGAAGATATTGATCATATTCTTTTCCCAAACGCAATACACACGAAAGGTCGCAGAACGCATGCGCGCAGGAGCCATGCAAAGCGGCGCCGACTGCGAACTTGTGAGCATCGGTGACGTGGAAACGGCCACATTGCAGGATTACGATCTCGTTGGACTCGGCACCCCCGTATTCTACTACCAGGAACCGGCCAACGTCCGCCAGTTCATTGCCGAACTCCCGGAACTCACCGGTAAGCATTGGTTCATCTTCACCACACACGCCTCGACCATCGGCATCACCATGGATTCCATGAGACAGGGACTGGAGAACAAAGGCGCCGTGATCGTCGGGTATCATGACACCTATGCGGATTCCACCATGCCTGTCATCCCTTATCCGACCTTGACGACCGGGCACCCGGATGCGTCCGAATACGAAGCGGCCCACCTCTTTGGCAAAGAGATCGTCCTGACCGCCCAGCGTATCGCGGACGGAGACACGAGCCTGATCCCTTCTCTTGGCTATGAGCCGGATCAATGGGCACATCTGGCCGAGAGTCTGAAGCTCGAGAACCTGGCACACTTCATGCCGCCCCTCCATATCGACAAGGATACCTGTACGCAATGCCATACGTGCGAAGAGAATTGCCCCGTGGGGGGTATCGACGTAGAGGCAGATCCACCCTCCATACAGAATCCGTGCATCTATTGCTGGCGTTGTGTCATGGTGTGTCCTGAAATCGCCATTGATGCTGTCGATGGCGACTGGGGACTCCTCCTGGCTAACATGCCGATGAACTATGAACTCTATCGAGAAAGGCTCGATGCGGCCGTGGCGCGAGGCGAATTTAGGTGGTTGATGGATCCAGACACCATCGACTTCGCGAACACGCAACTCAACCGGCGCAAGGCCAAGCTGCGAGCAGAGAAGGCCCGGAAAACGGAGAAATAGCGATTCCCCTGCGTTCACACTGGACCCAGGTCCAGGCATAGAAGGAGGTCATGTATGGCGGTTTCGGTGAACAACGCAAAGTGCCTCGGCTGCAGCCTCTGCGTCCTTGCATGTCCGGAAGAGGCGGTGACAGCCCCGGCCGGCACGGCGGAAATCGATCATGAGAAGTGCGTGGAGTGCCTGGAGTGTGTGGACAACTGCCCCGCAGACGCGATCGAGGAGGTGCCGTCGTGAAGAAGACCAAGACAGATGCCCTTGTCATTGGATCGGGCGTGGGCGGACTCTGTACAGCCGCTCAACTGGTTCACCGGGGCTTGAAGGTCATCGTTGCCGAAAAGCTCCCGTACCTGGGAGGCCGCTTCTCGTCGAGGAAGTACAAAGGCTACGCCATCAGCACCGGCGCCATCATGGTCCCTTTCGGCCAGACAAGTGCCCTCCAAGAGGCCTTTGACCTCGTACAGGCACAGATGCAGGTCCGGGAGGCCAAGTCCCGCTTCCGGTTCAGGCTCAAGGGCGGGGAATTCGATACACCCCACGACAACTTTGATCTTATGGCACTGCTGCGTTTCGCCATGGGGGACGACCCCAAGGTGGACACCATGGCGAGCCAGATCATGCGGTCCGTTCTCTGGTCTCTTCCCGAGGACACCCTCTCCTTCCGCGATTGGATTTCTCAGTACACGGACAGTCAGGAATTGCAGAACCACTACCAGGGTTTCTGCGGCGCCTTCTTGGGGGTCAACTCCAATGAAGTGACGGCTGCCGAAGTCTTCCGCTTCATGAAGACCATGGCCGTTGGTCTGCGCTTTGGCATCGCCATCAACGGCAACATCGAACTCATGAACGCCCTGGCGGATGGCATACGGGAAGCCGGCGGCGAGGTGAGAACGAGGGCGGCCTGCAAGGGGATCACGGTCGACCACGACCGGGTTACCGGGGCGCGGGTGGAGGCGGACGGAATCGAAGAGATCATCGAGGCCGACTATGTCATCAGCAACACGGGACCGAGCATGACGGTTCAACTGACGGGTTCGTCATTCTTTGAAAAGAGCTATCTGCAGCGGCTCTGGGAGTTCGGCATGATCACGCCGGTGATCCATGTCTGTGTTGCCTCCAGGGAACCGTTGAGCGATTTTGACGGGATCATCAATTTCGGAAACACCCGCCGGCTCGTCTTCTTTGAGACGCCCACCCTGACCTGTCCTGAACTGGCGCCCGAGGGCATGCATTACGCGACCACCTACAGTGTGCCGAAGCATGCCGCCGGCCCGCTCAAATTGCAGGAAACCGTCGAGATGATCAAGCTCGATCTTCAGGACAACTTTCCCTCCTTCAAGGACGCGGAACTGCTCATGGTCGCCACCCATCATGGCGAGTGGCCGTCCATGAGGCGGTGGCCGGGGTATCCGATGCCGGTGAAGACGCCGATTCAGAATCTCTACAATGTAGGCGACGGCTGCATGCCCAGGGGTACGGTGGGTGTGGAGGCTTGCGCCTTGTCGGCCAGGGAGGTCGCCCGGGACATAGCCGGTGCATGATTTTTGGGTCCGGCAACTCACGCATACATTCTCTCGAGAAGGTCCCTGTACTTCTCGGAAACGAACCGCCGCTTGACCTTCAGTGTCGGCGTGATTTCTCCGGCATCCTGGGCGAAATCCTGTGGCAGGATCTCGGGTTTCTTGATGGTTTCGAAAGAGGCCAAGTGCCGGTTCTTCTCCTTTACGAAATCCTCGACTGCGCCTCGTTTTCCACCACGAGGATTCTCGCCCCCGAATGGTCCAGGATATACCGCACTTGCTCAGGTGTATTCGAGTGGTGGACACCCACGACGATCCCGCCTATCGCAAGCGTTGCACGGTCGGCCCAATCCCACTCTTCTCGGGTACTGCCAAGAATCGCTACCCTTTCCCCTGCTTCCATTCCCAGAGACATCAAGCCGATGGCGAACTGCTTCACAACCTGCCGAACTCTTTCCAGGAACGGCGAACCCATTCCCCGTTTACCTTGCGTCGGTACGCGGGACGCTCCCCGTATTTCCTTACCTGGTTCTGCCAATAGAGGACGATGTTCATGATGCATTCGACTCAGGTGTTTTGCGTCCACGCAAGGGTCAGCTTGAGTTTGCTGATCTTCCAGCCCTCAGGGGTTCTCACCAGCGTGTTCGTATAGGTACCTCCCACCGTGTACATCGTCTCGGGGTTGTAATGCTGGGCTTGCACATAGGCAACACAGGTCGCCCGATCCCCTTCGATGGTGATCACGTGGTTCGTAATGATGTGTTGGGTGGATTGGAATCCACTGACGAGGGAAATAGCTTGATCCGCCCACGCGTCCGCCGATATCTTCATCGGTTCTCCCATGCCCATGCCGGACATGTCCAAATCCATTTCGTCTGTGAAACAGGAACGATACAAATCCAGGTCCCGCGTGTCGACACCCGTTGCGTATCGAGTCTCGGTGTCTATGATCTCCATCCGGTCCAACAGGGTCTGAATCTTCTTCTCGTCCATGGCTCCCTCTTTCTTCTTTAGGGGTTAATCATTACAGGTCAGGCACGAACGCGGGCGTACCACGAGACCTGCTCACTCCGATTGATCGTCTGCCTCCCCCGAAGATCTTTTTGTAGGGAAGATACCTCTTGATGTATTCGTGCTTCTGGGGGACCATCCGGGAGAAATCGGTTGCCGCCCGGAGTCGGCTCGCATGAACTCCGAGGAAGAAGGTCCAAAGGGCCAGCAGGAGTGACAGCGGTAGCCGAAACCTGAGAAGAAGGCGTGCGAATCGTTTCAAACCGGCTCCTTTCCGAAGGGGTACCGAAGGAGGGCAGTCAACGGTCGGAGTTGTTACACCAGAAATTACGAGAAGCCTGAGGATGAGTCAAGCACCCGTTCCCGGGGAGGGGGACTATGAGAGAGGCTGAGGGACTGGGGCATCTAGGGGTGTCCCGGGTCTTGGGGTCTTGTGTAAGAAAGTGGGAGTAGGTATATTGCTGTTGCGGATGGTCTGAAGTCGACTTTTGCCAACAACAGCTGAAGAGGTTCAATCGGATAGAGAGAGAGGAGGGTGAAGATGCCGAACGTAAAGAAGCCCATGCTGATGTTCGGAAGGCTTTATGAATGGCTCTGTAAGATACCCTGGGTGGGAGTTCCCATGGCAAAAGCATGGAACCGCGTCTTGGGGAGGCTGCTTTTCCGGGCTCCGCAACCAGGAGGAAAGCCTAAGGACTCCATTACGGGATTGAAAGACTACCTGCTGTGGTCAGGGGAGGAGATGGGTTTTCCCTTTGAGATCATCGAGGAGAGTGTGGGGGCTGACAGCTTTGAGTTTTATGTGAACGGCTGCCCCTACGGATACAAACGGCCTGATCAGGCGAAAGCGTGCGATGCGGCAATGGAAATGGACCGGACACTCTTCACACTCCTCGGAGGGGAGCTCATCATCCTGGAATCCGCTCCCGAGGGCGTGCAGAAGTGCAGGATGCTGATGAAGTGGAGGGGATGATTCGTCCTCCCCTCCGCACGGGAGAATCAGATTCTTCGGCCGATCTCAGCTCCGCCGGCAGTCGCATCCAGGGCTCTTCGCGGTTGCGTTGCGTCACCGATTACATAGACCTCGGGCACCTTGCCTTCGATCTGTTTTGACAGGGTGTCGACCGGTTTTACCCCCATGGCCAGAATCACGTATTCGAAACCGCGGAGGGTTTCCTCTTGGCCGTCTCTTTCGAATACCACCCCGTCATCGAGGATTTCTTTGACTCGGGCCCGGACGATTACGTGCACGCGCTTCTCCCGCAGCCTTTCCAGGAGCAGGTGCCGCGGTTCTGCCATGCTGTCCAGGGCGATCTCCTCTTGCAACTCCAGGAGGGTGACCTCCGTAGGAGCAGCAGCCATGTTGTCGGTCGGCAGCGCGAGGAAGTCGGCGGTTTCACAGCCGGTGAGCCCCCCACCGACGATGAGGACCCTCCTGGCCTTGCACGCTTCGTGACCGGCCAGAACTTCCCAGGCCGTGACGACCTTGTCTTTGTCGATTCCCGGGATCTTCTCCGGGACGAGGGGGGATGCCCCTGTAGCGACGACGACGACGTCCGGTTTGAGCTCCTCGATGAGTTCGGGGGTGACCGCCTTCCCTAGCTCCACTTGGACGCCAGCCTTCTGCACCCGGGTGGACAGGTGCTTGATGAGTTGGCCGATCTCCTGCATGAACGGGGGAACACTGGCGAGATTGACCTGACCGCCCAGCTTCTCTTCCTTTTCGTAGAGAGTTACCTCGTGGCCCCTCAGAGCAGCGACCCGCGCCGCCTCGAGCCCTGCAGGGCCTCCCCCGGCCACCAGGACCTTCTTCCGATGTTCAGCTGGGACAATGGCCATCTCTTTCTCTTTGCCCGCAGCGGGATTGATGATGCAGGTGGCAAGTCGTCCCTGTACGACGGAACCGATACACCCGCAGTTGCACCCGAGGCAGGGAACGATGTCGTCGAAGGCGCCGGCGGCGGCCTTGTTCGGCAGTTCCGGATCTGCGTGGAGGGCCCGTCCCATGGACACCATATCCGCCTTGCCTGTTTCCAAGAGGAATTCGGCTACCCGCGGGCTGTTGATCCTGCCCACGCTGATCACCGGTACGTTAACCACCTGTTTGATGGCCTGGGAGAAGTCTGCGTTGATGGCAAGCGGTGTTCCTGACGGGGCAACGACGGCCCAGAAGACGGTGGGAACCGTCCCTCCAGACACCTCCAGGGCGTCTACGCCGGCCTCGACCAGGATGCGGGCGATGAACTGGGTCTCCTGAAGGGTGCGACCCCCTGTTCGTCGTTCATCCCCGGAAACCCGCACGATGATCGGGAAATCCTTGCCCACCCTGCCGCGGATGGCTTCGATGATCTCCAGAAGGAGTCTGAGCCTTCCTTCCAGAGATCCGCCATAGCGGTCCGTTCGCTTGTTGAAAAAGGGTGACAGAAAGGAACCGACCAGGGCATAGCCGTGAGCCGCATGGATCTCGATGGCGTCAAGGCCGGCCTCCTTCGCACGGCGGGTGGCTTCAGCGAAATCGTCAACGATTGCCTCGATCTCTCCGATGGACAGCTCTCTGGGCACATCGCGAAAGAGACCGCGCCCTACCACGCGCGAAGGACCCGCCGGCTGTATTCCGGTCAGCATCATGATGCTTTCAGGCCCCGGGTCCATCAGCTGAACGGCAAGCTTCGCGCCGTGGCGATGCGTGGCCTCAGCCAACTCGCGCCAGCTCTGGATCTGAGCGTCTTCATAGAGGCCCAGCGGGAACATCCCGTATTTGCGCTGGGCATGCACGCCGGCCGCCTCTGTAATGATGAGACCGGCGCCCCCTTGTGCGCGAGCCTCGTAGTAGTCCCTATGTTTCTCCGAAACGGTCCCTTCCGGGACCCCGTAACCCACGGTCATCGGAGGCAGGACGATCCGATTCTTGACTTCCATCGATCCGATGCGGATGGGACTGAATAGGTGCTTGAGCATGTTCGTTGCCATTCTTTGGTTTCCTCAGCACGAGAGTGTGTCGATTCGCGTACTTGTGCACGCATAGGGAAGATGACTAGACGAGGACTGAATCTGGTCCGGCTTGTAACCAGTATAGGTTGGACCGGCAGGTGTGTCAATGAAGCTCAGGGAGGAACGTAGCAGTTGTTCAGTGTCTTGAATGAGTCGTTCAATTTCTTGAATGATGTTCCGGAGTTGATGACCATTGCAATGGTCTGGTGGATGAGGGGGTGTTGCCGTGCAGCGCATTCCCGGTAAAGCTGAAGCGCGCGGCG
>Ga0315273_10004455_pt1 | contig 17168 bp, 24 predicted proteins | sample YL17G02_0_MG_FD_205753 | JGI IMG/M metagenome (GOLD analysis project Ga0315273, IMG submission 205753) | Sediment microbial communities from Yellowstone Lake, YNP, Wyoming, USA - YL17G02_0 | ecosystem: Environmental > Aquatic > Freshwater > Lake > Sediment | place: USA: Wyoming | collected... | reverse complement strand
AATTGGTAGGAAAAAGAAAACATCATGATGATGTTCAGTAATCATTATTTGAGTACCATATATAACACTCCCCCCAACCCTCATTATTGCTCTTAATATACTACCATTATAATGTTTACCATACCAGAATGAATGTTTAAGTTCCTCAACCAATCCTCTAGGATTATAAGCAATTATACCCCTATCTAAAATCCATTTATAATTACTTTTTAATACCTTTTCCTCATACAACTCTGTATCTTCACTACTATTATAAGTCTTATTAAATCCACCTAGAGATATTATTTTCTCTGTATTAATTAAACAATTTCCCAATGTTAAATGAAAAATATAATTTCTTCTCTTCCAATCTATAAATTTATACATTGCGTCTCCCTTATTACCAAAATACAGAAAACCACTAGCAACAACAACATAATCCAATATCATATAATCCATTATTTTATCATACCATTTATTAGTTAATATAACATCACTATCAATGGATGCGAATATTGAAGTTTTAACATTATCTAATGCTGTTTGCCTAGCTGAACCAACACCTTCTCCCACCTGATTTAATATAAGATATTTTATATTTTTATTATCACACCATTTACTAATTATCTCTTTTGTATTATCAATACTAGCATCGACTATTATTAACTTATTAATTGGTATCCCGGCAATCAATAATGAATCTAAACATTCTTTTATTGTTTTACTTGAATTTTTTGTTGGTATGCAAACATCTATACTCAAAACATTTTCACCCATTTAGATGTGATATAAGTAAGCATATTTACTCTTTTATTCTTTAGATTACAATTTCTACATCCCTTACAGTTAAGTTTATCATTGGCTCTATTTTTCCAATATGTCTTAATAGGAGTCTCTCCCACCAATCCATAATTATATTTATAGTGAAGATTGGGACACTGCATATATTCCCCCTTCCATGATACACACATATTATTATAACAATTACATGGATGCCAGAAATATAATATCTCTGCATTATTGGTTGTCCCTATCTCATAGCTCCTGTTTAAACTTTTACTGTCTAATACATTCAAGCTGTTTATTTCTTCGTCGGTATAATGCAATGGTGAAATCATTAAATTTGCTTTGCTAAATATTTTCTTCCAATTATCCAAATCTTTTTCATTCAATACGTTATAAACAAAATGAACGTATATCGTCTTATCGCTATCAATTAACATATTATAGGTTTTCAATGCCTCATCAAATAACGGTACACCGTGTATCTTTTCGTATGTTTCAGGCGATGATGCGCTTATAGTAAGATGTATTATATCAAGCAATGGAGTTAAAAACATCTTAGCCTTACTGCTATTTGCACCGTTTGTATATATTGTATTTTTTGACCCGTTCAAATATTTTCTTCCCAGTGATAAGAAATTATTGAATGTATTAGGTGATAGCATAATTGGGTCGCCATTTACAAATGGTCTAAATTCCCTTATCGTTTTATTCCATCCTATATCCTTTAATTCTTTAAAAAAGTTTTCTGCTATACTTAATTTCATATTTCCCTTTTCTAAATTATATTCTCCCTGAACATTACAATATATACATTTTAAATTACAGGTGTTGTTTGTATCTAACTGTATATATTCTGGTGATGATATTGGAAGAAACCTATTATGTAGAAGCTTATTGGGATTCATGTATATTACCTGTAATAATTGATGAGTTGATTATATAAGTTTTATTACTAAAGTAAATAAATAAAATGAAATAGATGGAGCAAATAATCCTAAAAAAGAAATCAGATATGAGATAATTGGACCTAAAAATCTGTAGTGGGTAAATAATAGATACCAGTATAAAATATGGTATTGAAAATAAAAACGTGTATTTAATAAATGTTCTATATTCTAATTTTAAAAGATACATTGTATATATTATACATGAAAATAAAACAAACGTACTTATAAAAATCTCACCCCAATAAAGATGAATTGATAACTCCCAATATTCACTCTGAAATAAGGCTATTAATACTCCATAGATGAATGATTTACTATTGTCTCCAATTTTCGTCATAATAAAAACAGTTACTAAGTATAAAGTTAGTATTAAATAATTCCATGATGTTGTTGACGTAATTAGAAATAATATATCTAATATAACCCAATTTAGAATAAATGTTATTTTTGAATAATACTCTTCAATCATTTTATTTGTGAATACTAATATAATACAGGTAACTAATGTTAGAATTAATGAATACGAAATATAGAACATCTGCATAATGACTATTTAACTCCATGTTTCTTTCTAAACATTTTCTCTATCTTAGTTGCATATGCGTGTGCCGTCTTATACGGAATCCCTTTAGCCATCTTAGCAACTTCTATTACCTCATGCTCGATTATTGCTTTCCGGTCTAGTCCCCTTAGCTTGTTATCAATGTATATCTGCCTCCTCGGGATAATCTTGTCAACCAGATAGTTGCTCCCAATCGTGAAATCGGTCTTTATTTTCCTCATCTTGCTAGCGTTAACCGAGTATATCTTTATACCGTGAATCGTCTTGAGAAACCTTTTCCTGATTCCCTTACAGGGCATATTTTAATTTACCTCTTTTTGCTCAAATATAAATCACTTTATATCTCATCTTCATTTTTAGGCGTTTTTCGTTATTCTTTATATATTCCTCTGCTTCTATTGCATTACGACATAATTTGAAACAAATACTACGGTCCTTTTCATCGAAAATTCCGTACAGAGTTGTTCTTGCCATTTTTATTTACCTTTCCTATGGATTATTTTTGATGATTCTTCTATTTTTGCACTCCAACCCTTTTCTTTTTTATCTTTAAAATATTTCATTAAATTCTTTAAGTGATTTTTTGCTGAATTTTCTGTTGCATGAGATTGTGAGTACCTATATTTTCCATCCTTATAAACTCTAAGTTTAAATGGCATTTTTATTTACCTCTTTCTCCTTTTAATGACCATAGTGTCCTTATGACTCATATAATCCATAACTATATACTTGAATACTCTAGCCTTCTTATTCATCTTATCGGCATAGGCTCTAGCCCTTTTAGCGGTATCGAATATCTTAGCCATTGTTTACCTTACCTCTTTTGTGTAGACTCCATACCGGAGCCTACCCGCTTTCTTCCCCATATCCTTTACCCTAGCTAAAAACTTCTTCACGTTGCCGTATAGCTTTTGTGACCGAAAGTCTTTAACAGATGCTTTAGCACCGGACTTTGTGGGAAAAGCATCAGATAATCTAAAACCCGTTTGCCTTCTCTTCGTCAAGACAAAACCCCGTTAAATTTAAATCACGCCCTGAATTTAAAAAGTTATGCATAATTAGATTCAAAAACTCCCCAATAGCTTAAATCACCAACCCATTAAATAGTCCCAATATAACTAGGGCATTATTCACTGCACCTAAAAAGCTGAACAGTGATAGTATTATAATCGAAGCCCTATAATTCCTAGAATTTGGTAAAATTAGGGATAAAACACTTATAGCCATCGTGAATATCATTATTGAAAACAATGGAGAATAATTAGGGTGAGTCTCAATGTATCCTATTCCTAACCCTACTTGAGTAGTGATATAGTCGAATAAACTACCAATTAGAATCATTAAGAAGGGAAATTTAAAAGAGTTAATGAAGCTCACTTCTCATCCCTCTCCTCCATCCCTCTAAAAACACGAGGATGTGGCTCAAACAAGCTACTGATGTATATCAGGTATGCAACAGCACATTCATCCTCAAACTTACACATTAAACATTTACCGTTATAATGGCTCAACCCATTCACAAGAAATTCGGTATTATCGACATCACTTGAGCCGAAACACACCGGCTTAATTTTATCCTCTATTTTTCTCTTCATTTTTACTCATCATCCCTATCTAATCCTAGCTCTTTCATCAAATCCCTTATCTTTTGCGGCAACTCATCCTTTAGCTTCTCTGATATTAACTCCTTAGCCTCTTCCTGTTGCTCCAATACACCTTCGTATATTTCCTCATCGAAATACTCTTGCACCGACTCCTTGACAATCCTCTCAAATTCATCGGGTACAAAGGCTAACAGAGCATCAAGCTCAACCCTGAAGTTTCCATATTCCCACTTGTTAAACCTAGAATCTTTCTGTAGCTTCTCTATTTCTTCAGCACTGTCGGGCGTCGATGGTAAGTCGTATTCCTCTATCTGGTCTTTAGTGACTCCTATCCGTATCACTTTCATGTCTATTCCGAAGTATCCATTCATCGACTCTCTTAGGAATCTCTCGATATCAACTCCCGACGGGTCAAAGTCACCAAAGTATAAAATCAACGGGGTTTTACCATCGGCATTTTTCTGAATCCTATCATTTGCCTCCTTTAGGAATGTCCACGAAGAATATCCCCTAGATGGGACAAGTGCAACTTTATATTCTGATAGATAATTATCAAAGGTTGCTCTTAATGCACTCTTTTCTATCCATACTTCTACATAGTATCCCTGATTCATCCATTTAGGGAATCTGAAACGCGATGAACCAGAAAGAGTATCATTCATCTCTTTCAATAGTTGCCTGATAGTTGCATCAGCATACTCTTCAGGCTCCCAGACATAATTACTCTCCCCCTCTTTCGCCTCCCTAACCTCATCAGCCAACCAGTTCCAATGAACTACCCCATCCTGCCTAGCCTTGACAAATGCGCTCGACAACCCCTTATATGCGGTCTTAGTGTTAGGGATGATGTTTTTTGATACCAAGGCATAATGTATTGTCCTGAGTGTCGGGACTACTCCCCTCCCAATGAAACTCTCGAATACCGGGATGCTCTGAGTTACCACGTTGTCCCATTTTATACTCCCCATCATTTTTCACTGCATACAGTAATATACGCATACAATATAAGATTTATGGATTTCCGGTCTAGTCCCAGTCATAAGCTAGAAAATATGGGGTCTAAAACTGGTAAAAAAGGAGAAAGTAGCCTAAACCACGACCGTTATCCTGTCGGGTTTATCCGGGAAATCCTTGATTGGGAGATACACCGAGATGATATATTTACCATCCTTTAATTCATACTTGTGGAAATTCTTAGTTGAATTTCCGAAAGGGACCGCTATTTCTACTAAGTACCACCACTCCTGTTTACTGGACTTTCTCGAAATAGATGACGCTATTCGATACGGACACCTTTATGGGTAGATTCCTAGATGCTATCCTCTTCTTGACCTGTAGGCTCAGATAACTAGGGTCCACATCATTACCCCACTCTAATTTCTGCAACCCATCACCCCCAGCTTTGTATTTGGGGGAGCCTATATAGGCATCTATGATTGGGTCATATTTTGAACCCTTCTTGTATCGCCTCTTCTCCTTTTCCTTTACGTCCTTAAACATGAAATTCATTTCATTAACCAATTCATATCAGCACTACATATGTTATCTCTGATGTATATATACTTATCTGTACCAGTTAAATACCATATCATAAAATATAGTTCTGAATAGGTCATATAACCATTCAAGGTTTCTCATATAGCCGTAATTATGTTTTATTTCCACGCCTCTTGTGCTGAAATCAATTACCCCCACTAATAGGTTTTTCTTTATGCACATATACAAAAATTCAACGTGAACCATGTCCCGGTTTGATAATGCACGATGGAATTTTATGGTCTTGTCCGTAAGGCAACCTTTACCCATCACATCCTTATTGAACCCCATATAACCACAGGTAGGATGAGGCACGGTTATTCCCAGAGTATTTTTCAACAACCATTTAGTTACCTTTCTCTCATTATTACTATTTATGTCATTTCCAATTACAATATCGTTTACATCTAATAACGATATAATATCAGGTAGTAAATTGAATGGGTGGTCAACATCCATTAGTATTAACTTATCAAATTCATCACTTCTCAAAATTCCTCTTATTACACTTTTACCATAATTACCACTACCCCTTATGTATCTTACAATATTAGCCAATTTATTTGTTTCTATCATTTCTTTAATTACATCAGTTCTTATATAATAATTAAATGTTGGTGGGGTATCATCAACCACCATAAATTTTATATTATGATTAAACATAAATAGATAGTTGTTTATATTATCAAGTAGTTTTTTAAAGGCATTAAAATCTTCATATATTGGGACTATAACATTAACTCTTTTCAATCTTCTTTCTTCCCCTTACATCAAATTCTTGACATTCTAACTGCATATATACTAATAACGCCGAAACCTGTTCTCCTGATATTTCTACACCAGTTTGCTCTTTCCACAGTGTCAATAATCCCTTACTTATCGTAATATCTTTTCTATCATAATAATTCTTTTCCTTCATCCATCCAACAAACATATCTAAATAATCTTTAGGCTCAAATGTTATTAGATATTCATCTATGGGTTGCTCCGTATCATAAAAATTATAATATTTCCTGAATGGGAAACTCCATTCAACCTCATGGTACTGGTCCATTATATCATATGCATCCAACTCGAAATAATGACGATATGACTTCAATATTTTTACATCACATCTACCAGTTTCGAAATTCACCTGTGGAACCAACACAGCATCGGCATTTTTCCTAATCCTCTTATCCACGCTAGACGCCTCTTGGTCCGTTAATATATGTATCTGCTTAAATTTACCAGTATCGGATAATATATTAGATATAAACCTATTTTTAAAGCTACTGCTCATTCTTGAATCTATTAATCTCCTAAACTCATCAGTAAATAATATATAATTTTTATATTCCTCCCTCTTTATATTCTTTATATTCTTCAATGGTATATAATCATTATATCTACCTATCCTCTCTAAATTAAGAACAACGTTGCTTATAACTCCCTTCACATAATCTAAAGTTTCTAGATAATATATTATTAATGCAACACCTAAAAGCGTTTTACCAGTCCTCTTAGGTGAATGTATCCCTAATGTCCTACCATATTGGGACTCTTCCCTAGTCTGACCTATTCGAGATAGATATTTCTCAATATCATTTATACTCATATAGGAATCACTATTTTATACCATATATGACCACATATTTTTCAGTTTTTCAATGATTTTTAATCCGGCTATTCACTATCACCCGCCGGATACATCACGTTTCCGAGTAGCCTTCTCTTCGCTTTATCCAAGAAACCCATCTCTTTAGGGTCTAATATTTTCTGATAGGTTCCACCCACTAACTGAGTACCTTCAATCCTACTTAACCCATCTAATGACTGTAAACCCAACCCAGCCATAGACATGAAAGCATCGTATATCGTATAGGAGAAAGCAAATGGGTTCTTATAATACCTTTTCTTTAACTCCCATAATTCTAGCAACTCTGCTTTCTCTAAATCTGGTAAGTTTTTTAATACCTCATCTGAAACATCAATAGAGTCTATGCTTAATATTTTACTCATAACCCTATTTATATTCATCATTGCGAATATATATACTTCGGATTTTGTTAACCTTGTTGCGCCGAATATATCCTTAAAGTTTTTAGATACGAATTGAGTGTTAACGAGTTGCTGTAGGGACTTTGCTATATCTCCCTTCTCCGTACTTTCATGTATGGTAAAATCCTTTGAATATTTTGACTTCGGTTTCATTAATTCCTGTTGATTAATACCCATATCACCGGATATTCTCTCTCTGGGATTGTCTCTCTGTGCCATTGCTTATATTACACCTTTTAATGTTAAAGCCCATGCAAATCCGAATCCCATTATTATTCCGACTATTATCCATGCTATTCTAGCTAGGTTACTCGTACCCCTATTTGTCATTTCTGAGCCAACGGCATTAATGAGAGCAGTTGTCATTGAAGTGAACATATTAACTACCATTACGAAAGCGTTTGACATTGGCTTATCCGTTATCTGCTCGATGTCGAAGTTATAGAATTTCACCCACTGAAATAGCTCTTTATCGGTATAATCATTAAAGTTATCATGTTGTTGCTTTTTCGGTATCACATTATTTTTCAATAATGTTTCCACTATCTTTCTTTTATCCTCATCCATGAGTGGCGGGACTTCAACCATCCCGATACCTTCAGCATACTTATAACTCCTGTAGAACTTATGCATTTTTTTATCATATTTAACTCTGGGGTGATGTAATATTGGCTCGGTGTAATTCGTTTCCCCTATCAGGAACTTGACCGTATCCCTCTCTATCGTGCATGGAAAACTCTCTTCGGTCCCGCCCTTAAAGAAAATATCTACCTCATTCTCGATTGCAGACTTATCTTCCCTTATAAAAACTAATACTAATACAATAACACCGGCTATCCCGGCTAGTATCCAGATTAGGTTATCGATTATGAAGTCGGTTATTGCCATGATATTATACACCATCATTTACTATTTAAGGAATTGGGTTAATTATCCAATTTCATTAAATGTCCAAATCTCATTGAGGATGTAATTTGATATAGCTGATACGCATATACCAACCAACCACATAAAATCTACATGAAATTTAAACGCCATAACTATAAAATCAAACGTGATTATTTCCCTACTCGGAAAATAAATAATATAGTTTACTAGGACACCAGATGCACCGACAATCAGAAATTTAATCATCCTTCTAACGCTTAATCTTGACAAGGTATTATTCACTATCCAAATCCTTTATGCTAGTTATGACTAATGGAACCGATGATATTGGCTTCATGTTTTTATAGTCAATACCAACCATTAATTCCCTCACGGGGGGGAGTATCTTCTGCTCCATTGCATACCTTATCTGGTTCTCTATATGTTCAGGAGCGTATGGATGCATAAATTCTATATATATTACATAACGACTCTTTTTTGTGTTACTCATTGCCTATTCATCCACCTAACAGCATCTTTAATCTTTTTTCCAATAACATCCAATATTCCAAATTGATTGCCATGTTTTCCCTTCTTTCCTTTTCCCTCAACTATTGGTAATACGATTATATATATAAGTATAATCACCCCGAAAAGCAATATAGCACCAACATCTGTCCAATTCAATGAAATTTCACCAGCATCTTATTAGCGATATATACTGCAATTATCAATGAATAGAATAACCACCAGTTATTATTCTCAGTTATTATTAATGCAACAGCCGATGATATACTACCAACATTAATAGTCTGTAATCCAATAAATGATATTACTGACATGATAACTACCAACATCATCCCTAATAAATCCCCCGTATCAAATGAGCCATTTCTATCAGTTATCATATCGCATATCACAGCCATCACTAGGAACATTATATAAACAAAATATGAAATCTCCCATATTTCAACATCCAATTGAATAGCAATAGCATCTACTATTATTCCCCTATTGCCCGCAATCAATAATGTTGCGCTAACCATCAAGCCAATAAGTATAAATGTAATCATCATAGTTATTGGCTTATCAATTCCACCACTGTTAAACCTTCTACCACCACCCCTTCTTTTTCTAGGCATTTTTTCATCTCCTTTTTACAAGTGCTAATATTAAAACTCCTACCATAAACAGTATGAATAATCCAATAAATAATCCGGCACTAAGACTAGAAACGGAGCTTTTTATGGTACTATATTTTAATAGTGTATCCGCGCCACTATTATAATCAGCTTTAATCCACTCGGCTGATTTAGCAACATTGTAAATACGAATTTCGTCAAGATAACCGTTTAATGGGTAATAAAGCCCATCTTCCCGCCCAATGTAAACATCTTGATTCGATGTCCCCGGTGTGTTGGTATATGTTCGCGGTGTTCCTGCTATACTATTTTTATATCCCTGTAATGTTGTTGTTGAAACAACACGCGTGATTGAAATATAATACCATACACCCACCGTCATACCACTTACAACAGTATAAACCTGATATGGTAATCCACCCTCCCAACGAATTATAGTACCCGACTGCATAACTTTAAACTCATAATTCCATGCTTTTTCAATTATACTGTGTGTGCCACCTGCTATTGTATTAGCCTTTATCCAGAACGATATAGTTATATCTCCACTAATTTGAAGACTTGCACTATTCAAAATTTTTATGTAGTCATCAATAGCATCAATAATTTGTGCTGAATCTATTTTCCCACTAGACGTTTCAATCGGCTCATTCGCCCCCTTTTTTGTTCCATCATTACTATAACTCGTTGAATCTACTATATGCGATGTGTCCGGGTTATCATACATATGTTGAACCATCACTGCTGACGATTCCCACACGTTCTCGGCGTCCCATGCTGACACTGCACCAGTATTCCCGTAATACATATATATGTAGGTATCAACCGCATTATTTATCGTGGGTATCTTCACCCATATCCACGCTTTATCGTTTGCCACATATTTCTCCAATTCAGCTTTCAGCACACTCGTCTCCGTCGAATCCAAGAAACGCAAATCGTCTAAGTCGTCCTGAACGTGAGACCAGTCAATCCTTGACGAGTTTAAATATACCATGACGGGGAAATCCGTTAAATCCGCATCCACCTTAGTCTCGTCAACGGTTATTTTTATTTTATAACTCCAATTTTTATCCCACCATGCTGTGGCTAATATAGGTGGAATAAATAAACTGGATAATAATAACATGCTTAACACCATCGTAATTTTTATTTTTCTATACATTATGTTTTTTAATTCAACCAATTTTTACACCCTTAATTATAATCTCAACACTACCCTTAGTTATACCGCTAAACGATATATAAAGTATCATATTAGGAGCCAACACCGTACCATTATAGCTTGACTTAAACCCCTTCACACTGCAACTGATTTCCAGCCTGATATTATACGGGGCGCGATTGAAGACAAAGTACCCAGCTTCGCCGGACTTGTCCAGAAAAGGCTTACTGACAATCTGATAATTCCTATTCCTGACCTCAATATCCGTAATGTATCCATATATGTAGTCCCGGCTACCCCATATGAATACAGTCAACACTCCAATTATAACCAGTAACCTATATACGTTATCTTTTCTCAGAAAATCTTTTCTCTTATTATAATCAGCATTGAATATATCATGCCTCTCTTTATCATCCTTACCACTCATTCAACATCCACTACCCAGTTGTACCCCCACCTTCTTCTATGGTTCCACCACCGCCACCCATGCCGGGTATGTGGCTCTTCAGGAAATTGTATATGCTTATTAACTCATTTCTTATTCTAATAAATATCCACATTGTATTAGTATATAGAGTCCTCATCATCCCGAATAATTGAACTATCCTATGCATAGCACCTATTATATCTGGTTCCCCACTCATCGTTATGTTACCCCATAGTATCCAGATGGTCAACATTATTCCACCCATCGGAGGCAACAGTGTTTTCAATGCAACCATTAACGGCGCATATGGGGTAAAATCCAATGGTATTCCATAGAAGTTTATGGTCCCACCATTTAGGACGGCTATCAATAACGCTATGATTTGGAGTGGGATGCTGAACAGGTCAACACCGAAGAACAGTATAATAGATATTATATAATCAACAAAAGTAACAATGGTTGTAATAAAAGTTGTTATTAATGTTAATGACTTTGAAATCATCGAAATTACATTTGCCATTGAACCTATTAATGAGGTAAATATAATCATCACAAAACTGACAAATCCACTAAATGTCCCATATGGTAAACCTACCCATGATAATATGGTATCTATCCCACCTATCATAACTTTACCCATGCCAAATAATGCACCTGATATCGTGCTACCTATCCCACTAAAGGCTCCTAATAACGGGTCAAAAATGCTATACCCACCTACATTCAACTGTTTGGGTTCTATGAATACGGGTGTATCCAGCCCATCCATCCTGTCCTGTGCAACTTTCAGGCTGAATACCTGAAATGGTTTGGCTGTGTAAGTATCATCGTCACCCGCCGACGCAGTTTTAGCAACCTTTTCCCATAGTCTGACCAAACCTATGTTTTTTGATGGTATTATATTTCCATCATCATCTCTAATATTTCCAAATATCATAGATGCAGTTGTATTCCCTATAATTGGTCTAAATCCACCATATCCAAACCACCAATTTGAACCATCTTCGTAATATCCATAATATTCTGCATTTATTCTACCTCCAAATACGGTGCTACTATTTGCTTTGTCAAACCATAAATCAGCCCAGAATGTTATGCTTTCTCTATGAGTTGGAAATGCTGTTTTATCATAACCCCAGTGATATGAGTAAAGATACTGGTCCCCCCTTATGAAGTCTCCATGATTATACCACAGAACCGTCATTGCCACATATGCACTATCCGAAAAAGCACCATATGTACCAACATCTATTTCTGATATATAGACCCTACCAGACCAACCAGTTATCCAATCATCCTCTTCATGTCCATCTAATTTATAGTCAAATCCTATCTCATAATATCCCACGTTTACTAATGGTTCAAGATGGTCAGCTTCTTGTTTGTTATCAGTATTAAGTTCAACTAGCATATGAACAGACTGTAACCTCCTGTATATCATCTCCGAATATGCGAATGAATTAAGGGTGCTATTTGTTGCATATATCTCAAATGGTGAACCGCCCAATACATGACCCCCATCACCACTTAATGTATATGAAACCAACCCACCTAAATTATATATATTAAATGATAAATCCGATGAATCAGATACAGTAATTAATGGAGAATGTGTTATTGGGTCACAGTAACTTATCTCATAATAAACTGCTTTATTCTGAGAATCCACTATATTCAGATTTAGCATAAATTTATATGATATAGTGGTTTCAGTTCCATTGTAACTTTTTGACGTTGATATTCCAGTAGCAACATTTTCATTGACTAAGGTTCCTGTAGCATTATGAACATATAATCTCTGGGACTTTGTGAAATTGTTGTAATAAAATGATATTGTATGAACACCATCGGTGAAATTAAATTCAGCGATATCCGTATTATTCATAACTGCTGTTAGGTTGTATACCTCTCCCTTAAATAACCAATATGTGCCATTTGATTTACCATTTATAGAAATTGATAATAAATCTGGTATATTATGTAACCATGTGGGTAATATATCTCCCGTCCATATAATATTTCCATCTTCATCGGTTACAATATATATTGCAGTATCATTACCAGTTATAAATCTATCATAATATTGCCCTCCCTGAAAAAATCCACCTTCAAATAAAATCGGTGTTGAAAAATCCCCCGCCCCACTAAAAGTTACATAATATGAATAACCACCAACATCGCCCTGATATGATATTCTCGATGTTTCAATATTACAGAATATTTGTGCAACACCTGTTGACGTAATCATTGTTGTAAACGATGATTCAGAACCTGCTTTTTCACCAGTTCTTTCTACTTTTACAAGTCTTGGTTGTGGATATGCACCAGCATAACTCCCCCCAATGGCAATTATATGACTAGCATCTAATTCAAATTCTACATCCAGTATCTTATCAGTAGTAGATAAAATACTACCACGTTGATATGAGTAGTCAGAATCCATATATAAATCACTTACTCCGACATATGGATAACTAATACTACCTGCAAAATAGGCATGACATATTTCACCAACATCCTCAAATAATGCACATGATACAACTTGCCTATCATAAGTTGCAGATGATGATATTCCTAGATAATTCCATAAAGATGTTGCATTATTCCAGTATGCAATATAACCAGAGCCTGCACTCCCCCTCCCCCCATACACCGCTATTCTCCAATTTGCCTTACTACTAACCATCATTTCTATTGTTGATGGATTATTATTTGAACCATAAGTTAAAGCTGTTTCTGATGATAATGTCAACGTATTAATATCATATGTTTTATAGTATGGATGACTACTTCTTAAATATGCACAATAAATTACACCTATTGAATCAGCAATACTTATCGAAGTCGATACAACTGCGATTGCGTCATTATAAATTTTTGTAACTTGGCTCCAACTTATTCCATTATCAATGCTTTTATATAACCATAAATCATAAACACTACCATCTTTAATAGCCAAAAATGAATATAAATCCCCATAACACCAATCAACACTCCTACGGTGTCGGGGACTAGCAGCTCCCGTTGATGATGCTATAATATTCCAATCAGTACCATTATGTAATTTATATTTAGCATTTGTATAATCATATACGAAAAGAGAGTTTATATATGTATAATTATAAATTTTCCATAATTGATAACCTGCCGTATTATTATCTACTAATTCAATTACATCATAAACATAATTATCCTCTATCTCATTCGGTGGATTATCCTCAGTTATAGGGGATAATGTATAATATTTTATATATAATTTTGGTGCATACTGATGAGAACCATAATCATATGTTCTAAATGACCTAGTACCAGAACTTGATTTAGCAGAATCAAATCTAAATGCTACATTATTTCCGCTAATCCATCCAGTATGATGGAATATATCATCCAACACTGTTTTTATATCAGTTGTATTTCTCCATATCCCACCTTCTAAATCCTTCATATTCCAATTTATATATGATGATAATAAATTTGCGTTGAGTAAATCTGCAAATGTTGAAAAACCGGATGCATCAGGGTGATTAATACCCTTTATCGTCGTAAAGTAACTATTCCCATCTACAGTATCAGAACTATATAACGAAATATAGGCATTATCTAAAACTGCTCCTGATGGAATAACTATATCCTGAAATCTAAATCCTACATAGTTATCATAACTACTGCTTTTCAAATATCCTAATGTTGAAGTATTACTAAATTCATATCCAATAAGGTAATAAGCATCATCTATAGATGTAGATGCATAATATACTAAATTATAATATGTTTTCTGGTAACTTGTTGCATCGACGAAATTGGGAACCATAGAAAAAATTAATATTGTTACTATTATCACCGATAAAACTTTTCGCTGGACCAGACCACACATAACAACTTTATAACAGTGTATCCTTATAAGTTTTCTGAATATTTTTAGATATGAATTTTACCCTTTTCGTCGCCAATCAACAACAATAAAAATATGATTATGAATATAATTGCTATGAATATGGTTGGACTTAAAAGAATCAACCCAATAAGTATCATAAAAACGAATATACTCCCATTACTGGTGTCAAATATACTCTTCTTTTTTGACAACCATACCACATTTTTTCATAGCATCATAATCCACTCTAGGCAAAAACGTGTAAAACATGAACATTACGGAGAATATTTTAGATATATGGTTAGCATACTTCACTAAGTCATTTGGATACCAAAATTCCTCAACGATTCCATATGGGTCATAGTTCATCATCTTAGATACATCAATGCCATAATCTGCAAAATACCCATATTTTACATATATGGTCTGGGGGAACCACTGAGTACCCCATCCCTGAACATTTGGCTGAACCAGAGGAATAAGCACCCAGAAAGCCATAGCTAATAGGAATAAACTAAAAAGAATTTTAGATATTTTATTAAATTTTATGGGTTTAAAAATATAATAATCAGATAATTCTTTTTTCGCATAATACATCAATAATAGACAACAAATGGTAATAGTAATATCAATTAACATAACTGAATGAGTGATTCCATACCAGACCCCCATCCTACCAAAATCACCATACCAAAATGCAGGATACCCTACATATGGAATATTATGGAAAACATCATAGAGTGTGACATAGATATATTCAAAAGGAACAAAAAAAGTTAGTTCAGTCAATGCACCAACATAGACTATTTTTTGAATGGGTTTCCTTATCCCCTGAGACTCCATATACTCAATCCCGTAATATGCAAATAAAGCATATACTAATATTGTTATATAATGCATACCCCATTCAGGAGAAGGTGGAATAGGAGAATCTGGTAACTGCAATGCATACATTATTATGACATAAAATGGTCTAGGCAAACAAGCGTATAAGAAGCCTATGGGAGACACTACCAATGCCATAACGGAGAAGGTGCAAACCATCAGAATTAAGGCTTTTATTCTTTCACTGTATAAATCTGAGTTATCACTAACTTTCGGGAAATAATCATTTATTATATCTAGACCACGATTGTTTAGTCTATTGTATAATTTTTGTGCTTTTTTAAAAAGGGGAGAGGGTATGGTCATGGATTATCACGACCCTACAGCTTCTTATTCTTAATGCTCGGCAAGAAGTAGAAGAAGATACCCAGAGCAACACCTAGCGCAATAAGCTGACTCCATTGTGCTAGTGCTGTCACGATGTTGAAGATGACGATGGACCCGCTAGCCCCTAGCATGGTCATCACACCGACAACACCGAGAAGGGCTAGGACGATGACTAGACCCAGAATCTTCCCCGGCATGGAACCCATTTTAGTTGTTTCGCCTCTATTATCTTGGATGGAATTAAAACGCTGTGCCGACTATATAACTTTATTGACGTCGCTAAGCAACTTAAGATAAAGATATGAAATAACACCGAAGATTATTATATTTACAAGATTTATTATTGGGTTTGTGATATAATACATATTTACTAATAATAATGTAAGTATCAGGATATAAAATGCTAACGTTCTTGCTATTAAACCTTCACTCGTCGTGATTCCACCAGCTTAACCTGTTTCCTATCAGGTATATAAGCATTATCAACAATATATTGCCACTGGTCCATATCCATCAATTTGGCATCAGCCCATCCGCCCCAGAAATCATTTGCTATTTCTTCACCCATAGCATATAATCTTTTAGACATGGTAAATGAGCCATCCTTATTCTTTTTTATCCGGTCATAGAATTTCTCTCCCGACTTATTCCATACCCGTATTGATGCATACAACCAGATAGCCCATTCTCTAGGGGTTACATTTCTTAATAATGTGTTTCTTCTCATTATCTGTTTACAATCCGGGCACTGGAATGTTTTACCAGTATATTTCTCCGTCTTAATTCTAAAATTAATTAATTTATCTTTATAGGCACAGAATGGGCATATATATACTTCATTAGCTAACATATATCCACCAGATAAGTATTATTGAAATAATAATTATAATTAAATCCCATATGATATAATTTTTATCATCTTCATTCATCATGTTATACCACTGTATAATTTTCTCTATGATTTTATTGCACAATTATATTTAACTCCTTTGCATCACCCAGACAATAGTAAATGGTATGCGAA